>Ga0233449_1000010_pt1 | contig 282726 bp, 243 predicted proteins | sample SI_124_October20_FD_183012 | JGI IMG/M metagenome (GOLD analysis project Ga0233449, IMG submission 183012) | Seawater microbial communities from Saanich Inlet, British Columbia, Canada - SI_124_October2016_200_MG | ecosystem: Environmental > Aquatic > Marine > Inlet | place: Canada: British...
GCCAATGCTTTTCAGGCGGGAGGACGGCGAATCCATTCTACTAATTTTAGTTACTTCACAAATCTTCATTTTGTCACCAAATCTTAAATTCACCGCACAAGTTTAGCCGTCCGGTGGAGTGGGGGTTGTAAAGCTCTTAAATGTATCTGATATTTTAGAAATAAATGTTTTAAACCATGGCAACTCTTCTTTGGTTATGGATATGGATAATAAATTTAAACTGCAATCATCTATAGTCTTCTTTATGAATAAATTCTCAATATTTGATTTCAATGCTTCTTCAATTTTTTCTTTTGAATTATTTAAATCCAAAAGCCAAGAAAAAATATCCCAATTTGCTTTTGTCGGTTCCATCGTAGATTTATTAATGAGGCTTTCATACGAACCATCAGACATAAGTATGAACCCTAAAATATTATCTAAATTGTTTTTATAAATTCTAAAATGATTTAATGCGTTTTTGGTAGTAGTAAAAAATGTTTCATTTGAATGTTCGCCATTTTCTGGAATGGATAAAACCTTTGTTTCATTTTCTTCAAAATATCCTATTAAACCGTCACCGATATGACCTGCTAAATACTGGTCATCCTTTACACCTACAAATAATAAAGTGGAAGCAAATTCATTAACTGTTATTTCCAAATCAGTAGCCTTTTCATTTAGATGGGACACAATTCCTTCCAAGATAACTTTTGAAATTATTTCGTCTTTCTCATCAATTAAATCATCAAAATTATCACAAAGATAATCGGCTACAAATTGAGTAGAAATTTCTGCACCAATTTCTGATTTACTACAAGAACCTGCCCCGTCAGACAATGAAATAACTGTTATATTATTTGAAGTTTTTGAAACAGTTCTGTCCTGACAAGGTGTATTATTTTTTATATGTGATGAACCTTGAACGAATACACCTGCTGTTCTACAATTAATATTCAAATTTCTAAATCCGCCCAACCCTTAAGCCCTTCGATATCAAGTTCAATTTTCTCACCTGGAATTGACTGAGAAACAACCGAAACACTTTGGCTTAACCATTCAAAAAATTCCTTGAATTTGAGCCCTTGTAATTTCATTGGACTTCTTTTAGGTGAAAACCTTGCCAATACAGACATATCTACGGAGTCGCCAATGCCGATTGGGAAAATTGTTAATTTTCGGTTTTCAATTAAATCACAAGTTTGACTAACAGCAGTTTCAATGCTATCAGTAGGTTGTCCATCAGTCATCAAAATCAGCCAAGGTTGAAAATAATCAACCCCGGCTTTTTGGTATTCTTTTTTTCTTTCATCTAATAATTCAAGAGTTGTTTCAACGCCTTCACCCATTGGTGTCCCACCATTTGCTGAAAAAATCGGAACTTGTTGATCTTCAAGATTTCCAAAATCAAGAACTTTGTTTACTGTTCCCCCAAAAGTAATGACAGATATTTCCGCTGAATACCTAGTTATTTCATCTTTCAGGATTTCATTCATAAACATTGTTACACCTTCGTTTAGTTCATTGATAGGTAAACCTTCCATTGAACTACTTGTATCTAACACCAAACAGACTGGTATTCTTGCTGTTGGATTATCTGCAAGGTCTTGGTCATAGAGTATCAAATCAGTCATTTTTATTCCCTTTCTTTAAATTGTTGTTTAAATGCATCATCTACTTTTTTGAATTCTTTTGGAAAAATTTCATTATTTGTATAATCTTTTGACAAGTCATTTTTATATCTTTTCATTGTATTCAGCCATTGTTCTGGAGAATATCGTTCACCTTTTTTAAAAACATTGTAAAATACTTCTTTTAAAAAATAAGGAAAATTAGACCAAATAATACGCCAAGGACCAACTGGTGCTTCAAATTTAAAATCTTTTATAGAGTTACCTTTCTCATCAGTATATGAAAAAGGGTAAGGAAAATTCATTTTTTTAATATTTGCAGTTGGGCTTGTTCCCCCTTGATGTGAATATGGTGGTTTGCCTGGTAATAGAATCATAAAAAGTAGGGTTGTTAAAGCAAAGCTTTCATTTTCGACAGTTCTTAAAAATGTTTTGAAATCTTTACCTTGAATTTCTGGGGCAGTATAATTAACCTGTCCAACAGGACAAGGAAATTGTTCCACTTGATAGCTGTCAGTATCTACAAAAAAAGTATCAGAATTTGGCGATAGCAATATATTCATTGGATTAATATCACCCATTATTATATTGTTTTGATGCAATTTTATTACTTTATATAGAATACCAATACAAACATTTACCAGATCAACTTTTTTCCAACTTGGTAAATGTTTCTTTAATAATTGTGGCAAAAAAATAGTTCTTTGTAATTCTTTACCATCTGCTTTGTTCATTAAATAGCCAATAGGTTCTTTATTAATATTATACACAATAGATTTTGGCCAGCAGATCCGTTGATAAGAAATTTGATTTGATGTCATTAATTTTAATTTTTGAATTCGCAACTCATCTACTTTTTCTTTTTTATAAATTTTACATACTTCAGTATCATTGACGGAATAAATAATTCCTTCGCCACCACTTGCAAGCCTTTCCTTTAATTTTAAGTTCTTACCTTGTTGTGTTATTACAATATCACCTGTTTCGGGAGTAATTGATGTTGCTAATAATTTTGATTTAGAAATATCAATATTTTTTATTGATTTTTTAAAAGGTTTTGATATGGACGGTTTTTTTGTGACTGGTTTTTTGGGGATAAATGGTTTTTTCTTTTGTGTTGAAAATTCATCAAACACACCATTTTTTGTTATTTTTATTACTTTAATATCCTTGATTCTTCGAACACCGTTTTTATCAAATTCAGCAGAACGGCTTTTATTTAAATCAAGTATATCTAATGCCAACCCTACATCTTGTGTAATAAGACACAGTTTGTATTTAGTTCTAAATTTTGTGAAAATTACTTGAAACAGGTTATCGACATAACCATCATTTTTTTCACCCCTTTCTGCGGCTCGATTAATATTTTTAAGTTTTAAAAAAATTGACTGTCCTTTTCTTGCGTTGTATTTTTTTATTGGATCATTACTTTTCGCCAATCCTTTTAGTTCATTCAAAACCCCAACGGGCACGATTATACCATTATTACTTTTTTCTAAATATTGCACAAAAGAACCTAATAAAAAGACTTCTGCATCAGGATTCATTAAACTACAAGTGTCTATGAATATTTTATAATTTTTTGCAATATCTGATAAAGTTTTCATTTAGTTTCTATTCTCAATTGTTAGAGCTTTACAATGGGCGAAACTCACCTGCATTCGTGAGATGAAACTCAATTTTGATTGAACGAATGTCTGGTGGAGTGGGTGTTGGACGAGCGAAGCGGAGTCCAACACAGAACTCTGTAGAGTTTCGCCCATTGGAGTGGACGAGCATCGTCCGCTCCAACAGTAAATATCCGGCGTAAAAGTCGTCATATTACTCTCAGGCTTCTCATAAACACACGTTGTTATACGGCGTAATTGGTTTTTAAATTCAATTATATTTTTTTTTGAAATTCTCCGTAAGTAATATATGATATTCACTTAAAAAATATAGTTATGAAAATATAGGCGAAGCAACACGATATTTCAGATTAAATCCTAATTACAATTTGAGCAATATTATAGTCGTGCAGAAAAATCAAATATTAATTGGATGAAATATTATAGTGTTAGATTGTGTTTCCAAACTAATATATTAAATAGTTTCATGTCTGCCATTGACCCCCGTCAGTAATAATTCGTAAATTAGACATTATGGCAGAGTTTAAAATTCATTCAGATTTCACTCCCCAAGGGGACCAACCACAAGCAATTGAAGAATTGGTTAGGGGTGTAAACCGTGGTGATGAATATCAAACCTTAATGGGTGTTACCGGCTCGGGTAAAACGTTTACCATGGCGAATGTAATTCAAGCTGTACAAAAACCGACTTTAATTATGAGTCATAATAAGACTTTGGCTGCTCAATTATATGGTGAATTCAAACAGCTATTCCCAAATAATGCTGTTGAGTTTTTTATCTCTTATTATGATTATTATCAACCAGAAGCTTATTTACCTGTTTCGGATACGTTTATAGAAAAAGATATGTCTGTAAACGAAGAGATAGATAAATTACGTCTTAAAACAACAAGTTCTCTCATGGCACGAGAAGATGTGATTGTAATTAGTTCTGTATCTTGTATTTATGGAATAGGCTCGCCCGAAGAATACAATAAAGGGTCTGTAACAATTTCTACGGGAGATATCCTAGATCGTCGAGCTTTTTTATCCAAATTGATTAATATTCATTATTCTAGAAACGATAAAGTTTTGGAAAGAGGAAATGTTCGGGTTCGAGGAGATGTTATTGAAGTGTTTCCAGCTTATGAAGATGCATGTATCCGCGTTGAATTATTTGGAGCCGATGTAGAATCCATTTCAAAATTTGATCCAATTACTGGCGAAATCAAGGAAACGATCCATACGGCTGTGATTTTTCCTGCAAAGCATTTTGTAACGGATAAAGAGACAACACTCAGGGCGATTGGTGAAATTCGTAAAGAATTAAATGAACGATTAGATTTTTTCAATAAACATAATAAGTTTTTAGAAGCACAACGATTGGAACAAAGAACAAATTTTGATATTGAAATGATGATTGAATTAGGATATTGTTCAGGAATCGAAAATTATTCACGGATATTTGCAAACCGATTATCTGGTGATACACCTAATACATTGCAGGATTTTTTCCCGAAAAACTCTCTTACAATTTTAGATGAATCTCATGTGTCACTTCCACAAATTCAAGGGATGTATAATGGAGATCGAGCGCGAAAAATGACTTTAGTTGAACATGGCTTTCGTCTTCCAAGCGCATTAGATAATAGACCTCTGAAATATGATGAATTTTTTAAAGCTCAGAAGCAAATTATTTTTACATCTGCCACACCATCCCATCGAGAATTGGAGTTGACAAAAGGTGTTGTGATAGAACAAATTATTCGTCCCACTGGATTGTTAGATCCTGAAGTGGATGTACGAGAATCGCGTGGGCAAATTGATGATCTTGTTGGTGAAATTCGTTTTAGAGCAAAAAAGAATGAACGTGTACTTGTAACTACGCTCACCAAACGAATGGCCGAAGATCTCACTGAATATATGCAAGGGTTAAATATCCGTGTTCGATATTTACATTCAGATATTGTAACTATGGAACGTGTTAAAATATTACGAGAATTACGGATGGGTGAATTTGATGTTTTAGTTGGAATCAATTTATTACGTGAAGGCTTGGACTTACCAGAAGTAAGTCTCGTTGCTGTATTGGATGCGGATAAAGAAGGTTTTTTACGTTCTAAAAGTTCACTATTACAAGTTGCAGGAAGGGCTGCAAGAAATAGTGGCGGACTCGTTATTCTCTATGGTGATAAAATCACGGCTGCAATGCAACATTTATTGGACACCACAAAAAGTCGTAGAAAATTACAATCTGACTATAATAAAGGTCATGGTATTTCACCCAAAACTATTTATAAATCCGTAGATGAAATTTTGATATCTACATCCGTAGCAGATTCGCTGCAAAATGAAGGTGAAGTTTATGTACCGGGATATAATAAAGATCATTTACCTGATGCTGAAAAACAATTGATTTTGATTGAATTGAGAAAAGCTATGTTAGAAGCCGCCGAAAAATTAGAATTTGAAAAAGCAGGGAAAATAAGAGACGAGATAGTAGAATTTGAAAAAGAATTGGGAATTGCAGTCCCATGAAAAAAATAATTATAATTAATAAATAGGAACATTATTATGATTGATATTGATAGACTTCAAAAACAATCGGGAATTATCGGAACGTCTAGTGGTATTCAGCAAGTTTTAGAAATGATTTCTCAGGTAGCTCCCGTAGATATTTCAGCACTTATCACAGGTGAATCGGGCGTTGGGAAAGAAGTGGTTGCAAAAGCAATTCATAAAGCCAGTAAACGGAATAACGAAACACTTGTCGTTGTGAATTGTGGTGCTATTCCAGAAGGTATAATTGAATCTGAATTATTTGGCCATAAAAAAGGGTCTTTCACTGGAGCGAGTGACGATAGAAAAGGGTACTTTGAAGAAGCAAATAAGGGCACAATATTTTTAGACGAAATTGGTGAAACACCTCTTGAAACTCAAGTTAAATTGCTTCGCGTATTGGATACAGGAGAATTCATGAGGGTTGGAGAAGCGAAGACAAGATATACTGATGTTCGCGTCATAGCTGCTACCAATAAAAATTTAGGTGAATTGGTTCAAAGAGGAGACTTCCGACAAGATCTATATTATCGATTAAAAACAGTAACTGTAGATGTGCCAGCACTTAGAAAACGTGTAGAAGACATTGGTCCACTCGTAGAAAGATTTGCTTTAGAATTCACGCGGTCAAATGATATTTTGTATCGTGGTTTTATGCCCGAAGCTATCCGTGTTATGAAACAATGGGAATGGCCAGGAAATGTTCGTGAATTAAAACACTTTGTTGAAAAAGTTTTGGTTTTACAGCGAGGAGAACGCGTTACAGCAGAAATGGTACAGCATGAGTTATTGGATGTTATGCCACTTGAACCAGTCCATAACCCGGCATTACCTGTGGTGGTAAATCAATCATCGGATAAGGCTGAGATTGATCTTATATTGCGCCAACTTTTCATGCTAAAACAGGATACGGAAATAATTCAAAAAATGCTAATAAGCGGGCAAGTTCAAACGAGTGGATCACAATTTCCTTTAATTTCATCTGAAGAAATGGGAATTCCTATTCCTAAAAAATCAATGGAAATTACAGAAGAAGGACATAATTTAATTCGTGATGATGCCATTGGAGACATGGCAATCAAGAGTTTAGAAGAAGAAGCTATTACAAGGTCTCTTAGATATTTTAATAATAATCGTCGTAAAACAGCTCGATCTCTCGGAATGAGTGAACGAACATTATATAGAAAAATAGAAGAGTTTGGGCTTGAACCTAAAATTAAAAAACGTAATTAAAATGAAAAATAAAAATAGGTCTATGAGTGTATCATCTAATTTTTCTAATCAAAGAATGAAGAATATAAAGTTGAACCCAAAACAATTTTATCAAACTCACCAGCAATTAAAGAGTCTAACTTTATTGTTTTTTCTTTTTACATTCATAGTAACAGGGTGTGGATTCTACTCTCTTGCGGGATCGATTCCTCCGCATATTAAGTCGATAGCTATACCACTTATGGATAATGAAACAGCTGAATTTGGATTAGCTGAAGAAATAACTGATGGAATTTTAGAAAAATTTAATGAAGCCGGGATTTTAAGTATTACGGATGAATCTATGGCACATTCTATTCTTCGTGGAACGGTAAAAAAAGTGAGTGAAGGTCCTTATACCTATAGTAAAAAGGAATCTGTTTCAGAATTCAGATATAAAATTGACATTAAGTTAGAATGGTTTGATGTTTCTCAAGATAGAATTCTTTTAGAAGGAACGTATTCAGGTTTTGGTGCATATGGATTAAGTGGCGATATAGGATCAGACGGTATTGATAACGATAATGATGGGAAAATTGATCAAGATGATGATGATGAATTTGGTGAACCCAGGGCTTTCGCAACCACGGTAGCTGTTCGTAAAATTGCGGAAGATATTTTGAACGATATTATGACAACTTGGTAAAATTATTTAAAATTATTATAAATTAATGAGGAGAAAATGAAAACTGTAACAATTAATCAACTTGATAAATTTGAAGGTCAAGAAGTCCAGCTGAAAGGATGGGTATATAATACAAGAAATATTGGGAAAATTTGGTTTCTAATTTTTAGAGATGGAACTGGTTTAGTCCAAGGAGTTGTTGTCAAAGGTGAAGCAACCGATGAATCATTCAATCTTGAGCAGGATTTGAATCAAGAAGATTCCGTTATTTTGACTGGCACAGTTCGAAAAGAGCCTCGATCTGTTGGCGGGTATGAATTGGGAATCAAAGAGATTCATGTTGTGAATCATGTAACGGAAGAATTCCCAATATCACCAAAGGAACACGGTGCAGATTTTTTAATGTCGAATCGACATTTATGGTTAAGATCAAAAAGACAAAATGCTATCATGCGTGTTCGTCATCAAATTGTTAAAGCAATACGTGATTTCTTTGATGATCATGGATTTACATTAATTGATTCTCCAATTTTTACTGGAAATGCAGTTGAAGGAACTACCACTTTATTTGAAGTCGATTATTTTGAACGTTCGGCATACTTAACTCAAAGTGGTCAACTTTATCAAGAAGCTGGAGCAACCGCATTTGGAAAAACTTATTGTTTTGGTCCAACATTTCGTGCTGAAAAATCAAAAACTCGACGTCATCTTACAGAATTTTGGATGGTAGAGCCAGAAATGGCTTATGTGGATTTAGATGAAAACATGACTTGGGCAGAAAATTTAGTGGGAGCAATTATTCATAGGGTACTGGAACAATGTCAACCTGAATTGAAAACTCTAGAGCGTGATGTGTCAAAACTTGAAGGAATAATTCCACCATTCCCAAGAATTACATATGATGAAGCTGCTAAAATATTAAAAGAAAAAGGAAGTGATTTCGAATATGGTCATGATTTTGGTGCTGCTCATGAAACTTTATTATCTGAACAGTTCGATAAACCGATTATGGTTCATCGATGGCCTGCAGGTATAAAAGCTTTTTATATGAAACGAGATGAACACAATAATGATCTTGCATTAGGCGTAGATATGATTGCTCCAGAAGGATATGGCGAAATGATTGGAGGCGGACAACGTGAAGATGATATTGATATTTTAATTAATACAATTCGACATCATGATTTACCATTAGAACCTTTCAAATGGTATTTGGATCTTCGAAAATTTGGTTCAGTTCCACATTCAGGTTTTGGACTCGGTTTAGAACGAACTGTTGCTTGGATTTGTGGTACAAAACATATTCGAGAAACGATTCCTTTTCCAAGAACCATGTCAAGGCTTGAACCATAATGCGAGGAAGCTTCTCATTAAAATTTGAACTCAATCATGGATAGAATACATGCAATTATTTCTGGTCGTGTACAAGGTGTGTGGTTCCGTAAATACACACGGATTAAAGCACTTGAACTAGAATTGAAAGGTTGGGTTAAAAACCTTTCGACTGGAGAAGTCGAATTAATTGCTGAAGGAAAAGAAAATTCTCTTTTGAAGTTATCAGATTGGTTGAATCATGGATCTCCAAACTCAAAAGTAAAAGATTTAAAAGTAGAATGGCTGAATTCAACATCTGAGTTTTTAACCTTCAAATGTATCTAATGAAAATTGCACTTTGCCAAATTAATCCAACGGTAGGTTCTTTTGATTATAATCGTGATTTAATTTTAAAGAATTACGTAGAAAGTATTAATCGCAATGCAGATATTGTTGTATTTCCAGAATTAGTTATAACTGGATATCCTCCTCAAGATTTATTATGGGAAGATGGGTTTATTCATCAGAACTTACATATTTTAGATACAATTGCTGCTCAATCAACTATTCCAATTATTCTTGGATTTGTCAAAAAAGAAAATGGGAATTTATATAATTCTGCTGCTGTTTGTTATGATGGTAAAATTCAATCTATTACAGACAAAATATTACTCCCAACTTATGATGTCTTCGATGAAGATCGATATTTCACAAAAGGACGTGAACCGAAAGTCGTCTCCGTAAATATTTCAGGTAAAAGAGTAAATATTGGCATTCAGATTTGTGAAGATCTTTGGGATCATAATTACGATTGTAAAGTCAGTGAAGTTCAAAAAAAATTAGGTGCTGATATTTTAATAAATATTTCTGCCTCTCCTTATCATGAAGGAAGATTAAATAATAGAAAGGATGTTATTCTTGAAAAAATATCTAAAACTGGACTTCCTTATTTATATTGTAATATGGTCGGTGCGCAAGATGAATTAATATTTGATGGTGAATCATTAGCATTTTCGGCTTCAGGTGATTGTATTGGCCAAGGTAAAGTATTTGAAGAAGAAATCATTTTTGTTACGCTTGATTCAGATGTTAAAGTCGAATTAACCGAAACAGCAAGAGAAGAAAAAATGTATCGAGCATTATGTCTTGGTGTTTCAGATTATTTTAAAAAATCCGGACATAAGGAAGCTGTTATTGGTTTATCCGGAGGAATTGATAGTGCTTTGGTTGCTGCTATCGCTACGGACGCTTTGGGAGAAAATAACATCCATGGTATTTCTTTACCGTCCAAGTATTCTAGTGATCATAGTCTTTCCGATGCACAGGAATTAGCCGAAAATTTAGGAATCGATTATAGAATGATTCCTATTCAAGAAGCAGTTGAAGGATTAGAAAAAGTCCTTTATCCACATTTTCTTGGATTAGACCCAAATGTTGCCGAAGAGAACATCCAAGCCAGAGCAAGAGGAAATCTTTTAATGGCATTATCAAATAAATTTGGATGGATGGTTTTATCAACCGGAAATAAAACTGAATTAGCCTTAGGATATTGTACCTTATACGGTGACATGAGTGGTGGATTGGCAGTTATTTCAGATTTAAGCAAATCAGATGTTTACGCGCTATCTAAATGGGTAAATAAGGTTATGCCAGGGCGAATCCCAATTGGAAGTATAACCAAACCGCCTTCTGCAGAATTAGCACCTAATCAAGTTGATCCATTTGACTATGATTTGGTAAGTCCGTTGGTTGATTCCATAGTTGAAGAACGAAAATCTCAAGCTGATTTGATAAAAAATGGCGCTGATCCCGATTTAGTAAATTCGTTATATCAAAAAATTCGAATCAATGAATATAAACGTCGTCAAGCAGCTCCAGGTCTTCGAGTTTCATCTAAAGCATTTGGTTTAGGTCGCAGAATTCCAATCATAAATCATTACAAAGGTAAAAGAAAATGATAATAAAACTATTATTTATTTTATTCATCACACCCATTTGGGCGCAGAATTTTACACCTGCTGACTTTTGGGGTGAATATTCTCAAGAAGAGAAAATAGCTTTTATCAATGGGGCATACGGAGCTATTTCAAAATTAAAATCTCATCATAGGGCAGAAGTAAAAAAACAATTCCTACATGAAAATAACTGGGTTGAGCCTTATTATATTGAACGATTTTATGAAATTGCAGATGAATATCGATCAGAAGAAGTGGGGTATAATTTGAAAATTATTGCCCTTCATATGGATGCATTTTATACAAATTCAGATAATTTAAATATTCCACTCTTTGAAGCCTTAAGAGTTGTTTCTTTGGTACAAGATGGAGAGCAAAAAACCGCCAATCTTAGATTATTAAGATCCCAGTATAAATATAATAAATAAGTAGTATTTTTTAACTTATCAGGGTTTAGTGGGTCAATTGAATTAATAATAGAACGGTAATTCCCATGAATATCATAAAATTAATTTTCACAGTCCTATTCTTGATTTCGATAGGATTATCAGAAAACCGGAATCATAAAACCCATCACTATAAAAAGCATAGAAAACATTCAAGTGTAAGACATCGCACTCATCAAGCTTATTTAGGCGTAAATTGGCATTGGAATCGTCGAAATCATTGGTGGCAAGACTGTTCCCATCATGAACAATTAATCATCATTGACGATAAAAAACATGATTCCAATCAAGAGTCAGTTTTAAAAATTATTGAACAAATTGAAAAGTTGGCTAAACTGAAAGATGACGGTCTCATTACAGCAGAAGAATATCAAATAAAGAAAAAAGTATTATTAAAACGAATATAAATTTTCGACTAGATTTACATTCGAAAAACCGGAAATTTAGTGTCGGAAATAGGATTGTTTTTTATAGCTTTTAGAGCTTGAATTAATATTTTTCTTGTATCAATTGGTCGAATAACACCATCATCCCATAGTCGAGCACTAGAATAATATGGATGACCTTCTTTCTCGTATTTTTTTAAAATGGGTTTTTTAACTGCATCTAACTCTTCTGGGGAAATCTGTTTTCCCTGAGCGTTTAATTGATCACTTTTTATTGTTGCTAAAACATTTGAAGCTTGATCGCCACCCATAACTGAAATACGTGCATTTGGCCACATCCAGAGAAATCGTGGTTGATAAGCACGGCCACTCATTGCATAATTCCCAGCGCCAAAGCTACCGCCTATAATAATAGTTAATTTTGGAACGTTTGCAGTAGAGACTGCCTGAACCATTTTTGCACCGTCTTTTGCAATTCCACCTGCTTCGGCTTTTTTACCCACCATAAAACCAGTTATATTTTGAAGAAAAAGTAGAGGGATTTTACGTTGGCAACAAATTTCAACAAAGTGAGCACCTTTTAAAGCTGTTTGACTAAAAAGCACACCATTATTTGCAACAATCCCTACAGATTCACCTCCGATTTTGCAAAAACCTGTAACTAGAGTTTTTCCATAATCAGCTTTGAATTCTTCAAAATTGGATCCATCTACTATTCTTGCAATTACTTCATGAACATCAAATGGTATTCTATGACTCTTTGATAAAATTCCGAATAATTCATCTTGATCATAAATTGGTTCGTCGTATTCTAAATCAACCTGATTGTTTTGTGGAAAATGATTAACGATACCGCGTATTTTATTAAGTGCATCATCATCATTTTCTGCAAAATGATCTGCTACACCACTAAATCGAGTATGAAGTTTCGCGCCGCCTAATTCTTCTGGTGTCGCGGTTTCACCAATTGCAGCCTTTACCAATGGTGGCCCTCCTAAAAATATAGTCCCAGTACCATTAACAATAATTGCTTCATCGCTCATGGCAGGAACATAAGCTCCTCCGGCTGTACAGGAACCCATTACTGATGCAATTTGCTGAATTCCATTTGCGCTCATTCTAGCTTGATTATAAAAGATTCTTCCAAAATGATCTCTATCAGGGAAAACTTCATCTTGTTTAGGAAGATAGGCGCCACCGCTATCCACAAGATAGATGCATGGAAGTTTATTTTCAAATGCAATTTCTTGGGCTCTAAGATGTTTTTTTACCGTAAGCGGATAATAGGTGCCACCCTTAACAGTTGCATCGTTTGCAACAACAATACAAGAATGACCATGTATTGTAATAATTCCTGTAATAATACCAGCTGCTGGAATAGAATCGTCATAAATATCATAAGCTGCCAATTCAGAAAATTCTAAAAAATTGGTATTTGGGTCTTTTAATTTTTCAATACGTTCCCTCGCAGTTAGCTTTCCTCGTTTATGATGCTTTTCAATTCGATGAGGTGGCCCCATTTCTAAAACTTTTTTTATTTCGGATATTAATTCATCTGATAATGATTTATGAAAGTCATAATTGGACATATATTTTTCAGAGCTTGGATCGATTCGTGTTTCAATCTTTGGCATAATTACGTGATTCCTTATTAACAAGATTTTGAATAAAATTGGCTGCTATATTTAATTTTTCAGGTTGAATACCAGTCTCAATTCCCAGCGAATTGCATAATGAATTGATGGCTTCTGTTGCGATATTTCCAGACGAACCTTCTGCATAGGGACATCCACCAATACCACCGGTTGAACCATCAAAAATGGAAATTTCAAATTCTAATCCCGCTTGAATATTTTCTTCTGCAGAACCAAAAGTATCGTGAAAATGAAGTGCGAATATATTCGGCGGCCATTTTGCTAATATTTTATCCAAAAGCCACCTAACCTCATCCGGAGTTGCTTTTCCAATTGTATCTCCTAATGATATTTCTGTGATGCCAAGGTCCAAATATTTAGATATAGAATCTAAAATAGAATCATATTGAATAATACCTTCATAAGGGCAATGCCAAACTGTGGAAATATAACCACGAACTCGAAGATTGCTTTCTTCCCAAATTGGTTGCATAAAATTCAAGCGTTTAAAACTTTCTTGTATTGAACAATTTGTGTTTTTCTGAGAGAACGTTTCACTAACTGTGGTAAATACTGCAACAGATTTATATTTAGAATCAACTGCATTTTTAAGCCCGTGTAAGTTCGGTACAAGAGCCGTATAACACGTATCAGGTATTTGATTAATTAATATTGAAACATCGGTTGCATCTGCAAGTTGTGGAATCCATTTAGGTGAAACAAAGCTGGTCACTTCAATTTCTTGCATTCCAGCATCTGATAAAAGATTAATGTAATTAACTTTTTCCTCTGTAGAAATAATATTTACAATGCTTTGGAGACCATCCCGTGGTCCAACTTCTACAAGTTTTACTGAAGAAGGGTAAGAAGACAACTTATTTTTGATTCCAGTTTGGTTTTCTCTTTTCTAGAAAAGCAGCTAATCCTTCTTGGCCTTCGGGGCTAGACCGAACATTGGCTATTACATCTGTTGAATTTAATTGATCCATGTTTCTTATATATTCTTTAAATATAGATTGTGAAATTGGACCACCTTTCATGAGTTGTTGAATGACGTGTTTAATCATATTATCCATTTCTATTTTAGGTACAGAATAATGAACGAGCCCAATTTTTTCTGCGAATGGAGCATCAAATCGTTCACCTGAAATTCCCAAGGCACGCCACCAAGAATTTCCAATTTTTCTTTCAGTATAAGGACCAATCACTGCAGGGATAATTCCAATTAATACTTCGCTGAGTGAAAAAATAGTTTTCTCATCGGCAATTACAATATCACAAACTGTACATAAACCAAATCCTCCACCAATGGCATAGCCATGAATTACACCAAGCACAGGTTTAGAACATTCATTAATTGTTTTATACATTCTATTTAGCAATCGTGCTTCTGTTTTATTTTCATCCGTGGTTTGATTAGCAGAATTTTTCATCATGTTGAGATCTGCTCCAGCACAAAATGAAGGACCTTCTCCATTTATAATAACAATTCGTATATCAGGGTTTTTCCCTGCTAATTCAATTGCAGAAATTATTTCCTGCATCATGGTGGCATTCATTGCATTATGTACTTCAGGGCGATTCAAAGAGAGCGTGGCTAAGGTTGAATCTAATTTTAGATTGATTGTTTTGTATGTCATAAGTCGATAGTTATTTGGGTGGAAATTTAAGGATAGAATGTTCCTAAAAACAAAAAACCCCGCAAGGAGCGGGGTTTTTTTTTTATCATGATATAATATTAATTAGAAATAGAAATTTCGGTTATCAACGATTTCTGCATTTTCTTTTAAATTCTCCAACCAAGATTTGAAATATTGGTTTTGTTTTCGTGCGAAAATATTACTTCTCAGCGATTCTCTTTGAACTTCGAATTCAGTAGAATCTAAAGTCGAAACTTCTTTTAATTCTAAAATAGCATGTCCTTGACCAGTTTCAATAGGTCCAATGATCTCGCCAGGTAAAGCCGCTAATAGTGAGCCCGTCACAAAATTACTTCTTCCAATAGATGTAAAACCCTGTATAAGTGTTTTAGATTCATCTTGAATGCCTATCAAGTCGTCATCATCGTTGATAATATCATTTAGCTTGAGATTGTTGCTGGATATATTTATTAAGAGCTTATTGGCTTTATCTAATGTTGCAGCCATTACTTTCTTTTTCTTTAAAGATCCTTTCAATTGCGATTCGACTTCTTCGAATGATTTGATACCAGGTTGAATGATTTCATCAAGATTAAATATAGCAAAGAACTGATCATTCTCCATGATTTCTGAGATATTTCCTACTTTAGCATCAAATGCAAATCGAACACCAGCACGGAGACCACCGAGACCACGGATTGAAAAACTATCATTATTTAATTTTTCATGATTTGCTGTAGCTAGTCCATGATCTGTCACTGCTTGAGAAAAACCATTATCTTGTGCATCATATGAAAATAAGGTTGCTTCACGTTTCATATTCGAAAGTGTTGTTGGCGTAATTTCAATTTTTAATAATATATGAGATGCTAAAACTTGTTCATTACCATTTTCAGTTTTTTTATCTCTAATCGAAATAATATGATATCCGAAATTTGATTTAATGGGTTTTGTTATGTCGCCTTTTTTTGCTGAAAATGCAGCAACATCAAATTCTTTAACCATTTGGTCTCTTCCAAACCATCCTAGATCTCCACCTTTAGTGCCTTGATTTCCAGGATCAGCGGAATATTCATTGGCTAATGTGGCAAAATCTTCTCCATCAATAGCACGTTCGTAAATTGCAGTTGCAAGTTTTTCCACTGAGATTGAATCATTCTTTGATGGTTCTTTTTTCCAAGAAACATAAGTAAGAGATCTTAATTCATCGTGAGTGAAATCATTTTTAGTTTTTTCATATTCAGCTTGAAGATCTTCGTCAGTAGGATTTGTTTCTTCAGATGGTATCTTTGCAGATGTTATATGAATTCCTGAAATAGTATAATTGATATTTCTTTTAATAAATTCATTTTTTACATCACGTTTTGTTACAATGATACTTTCGTCTAAAATTTTCTGCAATTTAAAATTGGGGATAAATGTTGTTTTCATAAATGATTCAATCGGTAACCATTCATCGCCTTGTGGATTAGCAATTGCTGATAAATATTTATCTCTGTCAAAAGCACCATTTGTTTGGAAACTGGGATTTTGTTGTAAAAATGGAGGAGGGTTATTTTCTAAGTGAAAAATAACTTCATCATCAGAAGCTGTAATGTTCAAGCGGTTTACTTCTTGAGAGACCAAAACATCTTGAAGCATATTATCCCATGCAGTTGTTCTTGCACGTTGAATTTGAGAATCATTGATTTTTTGTCCACTGGCTCTGGCTTGCTCTATTTGTTGATTTACAAGTTGGTTGAAATAATCAGGTGAAATATCTTGATCGTTGATTCTTGCGATTGTTGTTCTTGGATCGACTTTCCCTGCAATTATGTCTATAACATTTGCACCACCTACAAGTCCACCAATAGTCATACTTAGAATGAACATTGCAAGCAATGCCCATAAAACGATATGCATTCTATTCCGCATAGATGTCATTAAACCCATAAAATATCCTTTATATAATTTTAATCATAATAATTTGAAGATTAACCGTGAAAAACAGCGGGCAAATTTATAGTAGGGTAATTGATGAAACAATGAGCAAGACATCTATAATTGATATAACTTCAATACTTAATTATGACTCAATGCCAATCCATATTTGTAACTAAACACGGTGTTCCTACCGTTTTAAAACTGAATGATGATACTCTACAAGATCCAAAAGATGGTGAAGTTTGTGTGAAAATAAAATATTCGGGCATTAACTTCGCTGATATAATGGGTCGAATGGGATTATATCCAACAGCGCCAAAACCGCCTTATGTGCCCGGGTTTGAAATAGCTGGAATCGTAGAAAAAGTTGGAGAGAACATATCTACTGATAATATTGGTAAAGCAGTGGTTGGGTTATCTCGTTTTCATGGCTATTCAACTCACGCGAATGTTCCACTAGACCAATTATTTTTTGTAGATATAAAAATGTTAAAAAAAGCAGCAGCATTACCTGTGAATTATTTAACTGCTTATTTAATGATGGTCCATCAAGCTGCAATTCGGGAAGGAGAATGGTTTCTTATCCATGGAATAGGAGGAGGCGTTGGTATTGCGGCCTTACAAATTGCGAAAAATTTAAATTTGAAAATCATTGGCACTTCATCTGGATGGAAGCACGACAGAATCCGTGAGATGGGTGTAGAGCATTTAATTGATTATAGAACTGAAAATTTTAAGGATAGAGTGCTCGATATTACTGAAGGCAGAGGAGTTGATGTAATTATTGATTCTCTAGGTGGGACAGCCTTATTAGATAGTTATAATTGTTTGGCTGAATTCGGGAGACTTATATCTTATGGGTTTAGTAAAGCAGCTCCAGGAACAAAAAAGAATATCTTCAAGATACTCCCCGAGTATTTTGGTATGCCTAAATTTAATCCAATGAATTTAATGGCAAATAATAAAGGAGTATTTGGATTTCATCTTGGACTTATTCGAAAACGACAAGATCTTGTTAAAAAGTATGGGTCACTTTTATTCAATTGGCTAGATGAAGGATTAATTTCACCTGAAATTGATTCTGTTTTTCCGCTATCTAAAGCAGATGAAGCTCATCAATATATATCTGATAGAAAAAATTTTGGAAAAGTTTTATTAGCACCTGAAGAATGAATCTAGATTCGTTAGAAAACAATATTATTTCATGTGAAAAATGTTCTAGACTTGTTGAGTTTAGAAACAAAATAGCCCAGGAAAAACGAAAATCGTATATGGATTGGGAATATTGGGGAAAGGCGGTTCCTGGCTATGGTAGCCCAAAAGCAAAACTCATGATATTAGGATTGGCGCCTGCTGCCCATGGCGGAAATCGAACAGGCAGAGTGTTCACGGGTGATAAATCTGCAGATTTTTTATTTAAATCACTTCATCACGTTGGGTTAGCCAATCAAGCAAATTCTGATCATCGAAATGATGGCTTAAAACTAGATGGATATATTACAGCTGCAGTTAAATGTGTACCTCCAGGTGATAAACCTACGGCTGAAGAAAAAGAAACGTGTGAATATTATTTAAATCACGAATTTCAATTATTAAAAAAATTACAAATTGTCATAGGATTAGGGAAAATCGGATTTGATTCTTGTCTGAAATTTGTTCGAAAAACTCACCCTTTAAAAATGAAAGATTTTAAATTCGCTCATGGTGTACGATATCAATTACCAAATGGACTTATTTTGTTTGGATCATTTCACCCAAGTCCCAGAAATGTAAATACCAAAAAATTAACATTTGAAATGATGGTTGAATTTCTTGAAACTGTTAAAAAGGAATTATAAATATGAAGGTTTTGATTATTGGACTTTTTATTTTATTGACAAATCCCATTTATGGCGTTTGGTTAAGTATTGAAGAAGCAATTCTGAATTCTCCTTTTGAAATTGCATCTCTAGGCAGAACAATTCCGGTTCCCAATGAAAATGCATATATAGTTCGTGGGGAAGGTGATAATTGGAAATCATGGTTTAAAGTTTCATTACCACAATTGGATACAACGCTCTTTTTAGATAGCAATGCTTTCAATTTGAATGGCATTGACCTTTATATAAGCAATCTTGAATTTGCAAAAACAGGTGATAAAGTTCTTGTCAAAACTGACTCTAGAAAAATCTGGAGACATTCTAATTCAGGGACATACTATATATTTGATTTACATACCCGAATACTAATACCAGTTAGTCAAAATAATAAAAATCTGAGAAATGTCAAATTTTCACCCAATGGGAATCTTGTTGCTTATGTGAGAGAAAATAATGACCTTTATTTTTATGACATAAAAAGAAAGCGTGAACGACGACTGACTAAAACCGGTTCAGAAACGGTTTCTAATGGTCATTTCGGTTGGCTCTATGAAGAAGAATTAACTGGGTACGATGGATATAGGTGGTCTCCTGATAGCAAATCTATTGCATTTTGGGAAGAAGATGAGTCAATGGTTCCCGAGTTTGCTTTATTTGACGAAACTGGACAATATCCAACAATTAACAAAATTCGATATCCAAAAGCAGGAGAAACAAACCCAACATTAAGAATTGGTATAGTACGAATTAAAAGTAGTGGTCGGAAATGGATTGAATATGCTCAAGTTGATAATGATTATCTCCCATGGATGGAATGGGTTGATCAAGATAAAATAGGTTTTTTGAAAATGGAAAGAAATCAACAAAAGTGGGATTTATTTGTTTCGGATAGGTCATCGGGAAAATCAATCAAAGTATTATCTGAATCTGATCCAAATGGCTGGTTAGATAATCATGGTCAAATTCGATTTTTGAAAGATGGTAAAATATTATGGATATCTGAAAAATCAGGCTATAAGCATATTTGGATGGCAAAACATTCTGGTTCAAAAACATGGCCAGTGACGGAAGGTGAATGGGAAGTCTCATCTATAAAATATATTGATGAAGAATCAGAACGAATATATTTTACAGCGAATAAAAAATCTGTGTTTGAATCACATTTTTATTCTATCAAATTTGATGGGACAGACATCAAACATCTCACGCCAGAATCTGGGTCTCACCAAATTAAAATTTCGGGATTAAATAATTTTTTTATCGATTCATATTCTAGTTTAAAAGATCCTAAAAAGATAGTATATAAGTCAATGGAAACAGGGCATGTTGTAAAAATATTAAGAACAACGGATTATACTCAATTTGAAAAATATGAATGGACTATACCCAAGATGGTAAATTTTTTATCTACAGATGGAGAAGAAATGCTAGATGGATTAATAACATTTCCACCAAATTATTCTGCATCAAAAAAATATCCAGTTATCATGCATGGATATGGAATGCCAGGGACACAAATTATTTGGAATCGCTGGGGGAGTACCTGGAATCAGTTTTTAGCACAACAGGGATATATTGTCTTTTCAATGGACGCTCGCGGAATGAGTGGTAGAGGTGAAGCATTTAAAAATATGAGTTATGGTGATATGGCGCATTATTTAGCAAAAGACCATTTGGCTGGATTAAATTACTTGATAGATAATGGATATGCAGATTCAAAACGGATTGGCGCGTGGGGATGGAGTGGAGGAGGATATTTCACATGTTTAATGTTGACCAAAAATGGAAAATATTTTAAAGCGGGTGTTTCTGTAGCACCTGTTACTGATTATCGATTATATGACACCGCATATACGGAAAGATCTATGGGGCTTCCTCAGGAGAATAAAGCAGGATATGATTCCACGAATGTCATGACGTGGATGAATAGAATGAAGGGACGTATTATGTTAATGCATGGAACTGGAGACGATAATGTACATTCGCAAAACACAACTCAGTTTGTACAATCAGCTCTAAGTGCAGGAAAGGATGTTGAATGGTTTCAGTATCCAAATCGTAATCATGGAATTTATGGAGGTGGAGCACGTGTGCACCTATATAAAAAAATGATTGAGTTTTTTAAAGAGAATCTTTAAATAAAACGAATAATAGCATTCTTTCTAAAAAGAGAGATTAGCTGTTTTTATTTTAAAATAAAATTAATTAATCCTGTGGAACCGTACGGGATCAAACCGACGACCTTCCCGAAAGTTATCGGGACGCTCAATTCATTATTGATTTATTATCCAATCTAAATACTTTCGACTTTTTTTTGATTTAATTTCATATTCTCGTTTTATTGCAGCACTTCTTGAGTCAAAATGTTCAACATGTAAAAGTTTCCAAGGAATTCCGAATTTTGTTGATTTTGAATATCCGTTGTTATGTTGTTTTAATCGATTTGAGACATCTTGAGTGTGACCAATATAAAATTGATCTTTAGAATTGCTGTATATTATATAAATAGAATAAATCAAAATATGTGGAGCCGGACGGGATCGAACCGACGACCTCTTGAATGCCATTCAAGCGCTCTCCCAACTGAGCTACGGCCCCAAAATTCTACTCGAAAATTACGAATGAATTAAAGCGTCTTCAATCTGTTTGATAAAAGGTTTTCATACTAAAATTAAAATGAGAAGATGAAAAAGGAATTCAACAATTTTTAATTTTTTATTAAATTCTGGTACATTTATTCAATTCGATTCGAGTAATCACTTATTAGGAAAATTTTTGTTGAAACAATTATCAATCATAATATTATTATGGATTCAATTCATCAATGCCCAAGGGTCTGTCATGATGGTGGGGGGCGGTGGCGAAAATTATGGTTCTTGGTCAGATGAACCTTATTCTTGGTTTGTGGAAAAATCAGAAAATGGAAAAATCATTAATATTGACGTAGATGAAGCCAGCGATTGGTATCCTAATTATTTTATATCATTAGGAGCTAACATTTCGAGTCACAACCTTCAAATCAGTTCAATTGATGAAGCAAATAGTTTTGCAATCTATCAAGAACTATTAAGTGCAGATGGTATTTTTATCGAAGGTGGCGATCAATGGGATTATATATCAACTTGGAAAAATACCTATGTACAAACAGCGATTCAATATGTTTACGATAATGGTGGAGCTATTGGAGGTACAAGTGCTGGTTTGGCCGTTTTAGGTGAAATTGTTTTTGATGCTCAGTTTGGCTCACTTACATCTGATCAAGCAGCATATAACCCATATCATAATCGTGTTTCAATAACAGATGATTTCTTAAATATATTGCCCGGTATATTCACGGATTCTCATTTTAATGATCGAGGAAGATTGATCCGATTAACAACAATGCTTGCAAGGCGAAACCAAGATAATAATGAAAATCTTCTAGGGATTGGCGTAGAATATAAAACTGCGTTTTGTATTGATGAAAATATGGTTGGAAAAGTTTATGGGAAAATTGTAACTCTTATTCATGAGAGTGATTCATCTGAGATTCATTGCATTGCAAATGAACCACCACAATTTACCAACATAGTATTTAATCAGTTATTGAATGGCGCTCAATATAATCTTTCAACGAGAGAATTAATTTCGCCAGGTGATTGGCTTGAACCATTTGAGCCCGAGGTTATTACAGAACCAGTATTTAGTGAATTAACTTTGATTGGTTCAGACGATAACACGTCTTCTTTTGGGCATTATTCTATAAGCGGACTCACTGAAAATGAAAATAACTGGTGGTACGGAGATTTAGGAATACAAGATGGAGAAGGATTGGTTCCTCACTCCGTTATTATTCCGAAAGTATGGAATAATTATGATTATTTCCCTAACCGAATCATTGGAGGCGAATATGGAATTGTTGGAGAACATTCAGGGTTTTCATCATTTCAAGATAGACCTTTCAGAACTATATTTATAGATGACAATTCAGAATCCACTATATCTAACGAAGGGATTATTACAGTTAATAATTTAATGTATGTGTTAGATATATTCGAATCATCTCACACTGGAAAAAATAATGAAAATATGCCAGGAATGGTGGATGCCCGTTTTCATCTGCTCACAGAAGGTGATTTATTTAGTCTTTCATCTCATTATGATTTTGTGAATATAAATTTTGATTTCAATCAAACCCCCAGTGGATTTGAATTATTTCAAAATTTTCCCAATCCGTTTAATCCGATGACAATTATCCAATATAATCTTCCAATATCAACAAAAGTTTCCATTATCATCGTTGATAGTCGTGGTGCTCTTATAAATACGTTGTTAACTAAAGATCAAACTGCGGGTAAGAAATCTATTATTTGGAATGGGGAAAATAATAAGGGAGCAAAAGTGTCCACTGGAATATATTTTTATCGATTAAAAACAAAACAATTTTCAACAACAAATAAAATGGTATATATCAAATGACCTTCCGTTTTTTTATTTTTAGTATAGTTTCAGTATTTCTAATGGCAAATCCCATGAAAGAAAAAGAAATAATTGAATTTATTGATGCAAGATATGCTGGGGATGATACTATCGTATTTGGCATGATTTCCGAAGATTTTATACTCAAGAATACACCATATGTTGGTCTTGGATTTACAACTTCTTATCAAGATGGCTATTTACTGGTGACTAGTATCGTTAATGATTCTTTGCAATCTAACCTGGCAATTAATGATACCATTCATGAGTTTAACGGAATCCCCGTTTCAAAAGATGGATTAAATCCAGCAGGTCCAGTTGGCGAAATTCAAAAAATCATTGTAACAAAAGTTGGGAAAAAAACTTTCATCGAATTGTCCATTCCTTTAATTCTTGTTCAATCGAGTGAAAACCATGACCAGTTTTTAGAATCGATTGTAAGATATGAGCAAACTTGGTTTGATTATGATATCAAAATATTAGAATTGATTCGTAAAAAAGATCGTATTTTTGTTTATTATCATTGGGAAGGTTCTAGAGTAGAAGGCGGATCAATTTATAATTTTAATGCAATGGAAATATTATATGTCGATAAAAAAACTGATTTAGTTAATAAAATAGAAAGTTTGTGGTCGGAGAAACAATTTAGAGACCAGTTCAAATAATATATATTTTATATTTTGATAAATTTAATAAAAATCTTATTCGGTTTATTAGTGGCTGAAGTACCCAGTCTTTTCATATCTATTAGGAATTCCAATGGTTTTTGATTCCATTCAACATGCTTTTGTGGATGTTTGGATTTGCAACTAAAATATTAGGTTGATAAATACTGTATTCAGATCCATTCATTTGGGTGACTTTACATCCGGCTTCCAAAGCAATTAAAATGCCTGCAGCAGTATCCCAAGGTTGGAGATCCATTTCCCAATAAGCATCTACTTTTCCTGATGCAACATGACAAATATCTATTGCAGCAGCTCCTAAGCGTCTAACACCTTGTGATTGATCTGTGAAATATTTAAACAATTCCATATTTTTTTTCCATAATTCGCCATGCTCATATCCAAAACCTGTTACAAGAAGGCTTTGTTCTATAGAACTGTTAGTAGAACAAGAGATTGGGATGCCTTCGCACCAGGCACCTTCATCTTTAATAGCAGAATAAAGTTTCGTATTAGGTAATTCTAAAACCACAGCAACTTGTGGAATTTTATTAATATATAAAGCGATGGATACGGCAAATGAAGGGTATCCATGAACAAAATTTGTTGTTCCATCTAATGGATCAATAATCCAAAGAAAATCTGAATTTGTAAATTCCTTTTTTGATTCTTCAGCAAGTATATCATGTTTAGGATATGAAGAGCGAATAATAGATTTAATTATTTTTTCCGCTTTTTGATCCGTAACTGTTACGAGATTAGTTTTTCCCTTATAAGTAGCAACTCTCGGTTTGTCTAAAGCAGCCATAATAATTTGAGAAGCAGCGATTGCTGATTCAACAGCAACAGCCAGATATTGATCATTTTTGATACGGAACATGCTCCTGTGAAAAATATTCTTTTGTCATACCTTTTAATGCGCCTGTTAACAGAATAATAGAAATTAGATTTGGAAATGTCATAATTCCTAAAGCTGCATCTCCAAAAGCCCATATAGCTTCTAATTCCGCAATTCCACCAATAAAAACAAACAGTACATAAACCCAAAGGTAGGGCATAATGGCCTTTTCACCGAAAAGGTAAACAGCAGATCGATTACCATAAAATGACCATGCAATGGCAGTAGAAACTGCGAAGAGAAGTACAGAAATTGTTACAATCTTATCACCATAATCGAATATGAAACTTAATCCTTCTTTAAATGCGAATGATGTAAGAACACTACTATTAAATAATTCGCGACCTTGAAAAATTCCAAGTTCAATTGCATGTTTTGCACTCTCTGCAGTGGTAGCAGTTATATTTACAAAAAATTCAGTATGTTTCCAAGCTCCTGTAGAAATAATGACTAACCCGGTCATAGTACAAATAATAAGTGTATCAATGAATGGGCCTAGCATGGCAACAGCACCTTCACGTACAGGATGTTTTGTCTTAGCTGTTGAATGTGCAATAGCAGCAGATCCTTGACCAGCTTCATTGGAATAAAGACCTCGTTTAATTCCCCAAAGCATTGTCATTAAAATACCACCTCCCGTTCCAGCAACAGCTGCAGGTGGATTAAAAGCCATTGTAAATATCAATGAAAAACTTCCTGCGATTTTATCCATGTTTGCAATTATAATTAGTGATGCAGCAGTAACATAAACCAAAGCCATTACAGGAGCGAGCGTTCCCGTAACATTACCAATTCTATTAATACCGCCAATAATTACCATTCCAACAACACCAGCCATGACAATACCATTAATAAATTGTAAAATAGAAACATTAAAACCAGTCCAAAGTTCATGCTTGAACGTTAAATAATGGGTCGTTCCAACGATATTAGAAAATTCTGAATAGATTTGATCTGAAACTGTAAACGATTGAATTGCATTCCCTGTAGCGAAAGAACAAATTACTGCAAAAGCAGCGAATGCAACCGCCATCCATCTCCAATTTTTTCCTAATGCATTATCTATTGTGTACATGGGACCACCAGCCGTTTTACCCAAAGCATCCATTTCACGATATTTTAAAGATAATGTACATTCAGCAAATTTGAGTGTAGTGCCAAAAAAGGCTGTAATCCACATCCAGAAAATTGCACCTGGACCTCCATAATAAATTGCTGTAGCAACTCCTGCAATATTTCCAATTCCAACGGTAGCAGAAAGAGCAGTTGTGAGTGCTCTGAAATGATTTAAATCACCTTCGTCATCGGGATTGTCATAAATGCCTCGTGTGACATTAATTCCATGTTTTAAATATCTTAATTGTGGAAAACCAAGACGAATAGTAGCATATATCCCTGTCCCTACTAGAGCCAATACCATAAGCGGGATTGCTCTTTGGCTTGGGAATGACCATACTGCATCAAATGTATGTAGCCCAAATACATAAATAATAAAAACTATTATTGCAAAGGCAATTAATCCTGCTTTCTGTCTGTCCATGAAATCTCCGTTGAATTCGATAAAGTGAAAGGGAGTTTAGAGATAACATAGAAAAAGGACAAATCGTTATTCTTCCTATCTTGACATAGTTACATTTCAAGTATGGAATTTAAGTTCAATACGATTTTGCGTACCCATTTCTATTTTTATTGTGCCATTATTCTTTCGTTTGGAATATTTATTGGTATTGTTATTCAAAGTTTATTAATTCCAATAATCATATTATTTATTTTTTTTATTTTTCTCTATTTCATCAAAACAGATACGATTTATATTTTCCTGCTAGCCGGAATTATCTTTATAAGTGGCTGGTTTATCTCATCAGTGAGAATTTTTGAAATTAACCAAAAATTAGGTTATATAGATTCGCTGCATGGGAAATCAGTAGAATTTTCAGCTGTTATTTTAGATACAAAAGAGACAGAACACGGGTGGAGAGCTAATTGTGAAATATTATCATTATCAGATCACATATTAAATCGTAGTTTTATTTTATCTGTTTATGGAAAGGGGATGATTCCTAGCGATGGTGATTCTATTCTTTCAAAAGGGGAAATAAAAAAGTTATCACAATTAAGAAATCCTGGAGATTTTGATTTCCGATCTCACTTTAGTGGTTTGGGCAACTATGGGCGATTATTTATAGATAAAAAACATAGTGTTATAATTCATCAAGGCAAATTGTCACTATATAAAAGATGGATTCACAACTCCCAAGCGTTTGTTCGAAATTCGGTTAACCAAGCCACCGATTCTAAAACTGCAGGTTTACTGACAGCATTATTATTAGGAGATAAAACTACGATTGATGAAGAAATGAAAAATGATTTTGCAAATACTGGTGTTATTCATGTATTAGCGGTTTCGGGTTTACACGTTGGTTATATCCTTATAATTTTAACAATATTTACATCAATTATTCGAATTCCCTGGGGCTGGAATCGTGTATTAATTATTTTAGGACTAATAGCTTTTTGTGCTCTAACGGGTGGTAAACCTAGTGTAATACGTGCATCTATCATGGCGGGACTATATGTTTTAACACCTATTGTTAATCGCCCTGGAAATATTTGGAATATAATTGGATTTGCAGCTTGCTTATTACTAGCCTATGACCCGTTATACATAATGGGATTAGGTTTTATTTTGAGTTTTTCAGCTGTGGTTTCAATTATTTATTTTTATGGACTTTTTGAAAAACTATTGCCAGAATCAATCAATCCCAAATATATCAAAAACTCATTCATCAAAAATACTGTATCATTATTTCTCGTCTCTCTATCGGCGCAAATCGGTACATTACCTATTACGGCATCGTACTTTCATAAGATTCCAATTATTTCTCTCTTGGCAAATGTAATCATAGTTCCAATCATAGGATTAATTGTAGTCGTTGGATTTATAATACTCGGTTTTTCATTTTCCCCAATTTTATCAGAATTGGCAGGGAATGTAGCCGAAACATTACAAATTATCATTTCTTGGTTTGCTCAATTTTTTTCGTCTTTTTCGTTTTCTTTAATTTCGATTTCTCAAGTTACCTTTGTTGATATAATTCTCTATAGTTTATTGATTATTGCATTATTTTATTTATTTCAATTAAAATATCGTGGTAAGGGAATCATTGCTCTCCTACTTATGTCCAACTTGATGATTTGGGGAAATATTTCAAATCCGATGACAAATATTATATATATGGATGTTGGGCAAGGAGATGCTGCATTAATTCAATTCTCAAATGGAAAAACAATGCTTGTGGATGCCGGAAACCGAAATAGAAGAGAAGATTGGGGGGAAAGAGTTGTTATTCCGGTATTAAATTATTTAGGAATTAAAAAACTTGAGTGGGTAGTTATGAGTCATCCTCACGCTGACCATATAGGTGGTCTTGTATCTATAGTCGAACAAATTCCAGCTGATACACTTATGGATACATATTCAGGATATGGTTCCTGGACATATAATCATTTGATAGAAACTTATAATGAACTTGGAACTATTATTAAAATACCAAAAGCTGGTGAAGTATTACAAATCACACCCATGGAATCAATTTATTTTCTAGCGCCTGATTCTTTGTTTTCTGTTAGTCAGCACAATGTAAATAATGCAAGCATCGTGTTTAAACTTATTGTTGGAAAAAAATCGTTCTTATTCACGGGTGATTTGGAACACGAAGGTGATAGAGCGTTAATTCAGTATAATTCATATTTGAAAGTAGATGTGTTAAAAGTAGGCCACCATGGATCTATTACCAGCACCACAGAAAATGTATTGGCAAAAATGAATCCGGAATTGGCTGTGGTTTCTGTTGGTGACGGCAATAAATTTTCACATCCATCTCCCGTAGTTATGGATAGATTAAGAACACATCAAATTAAAATTCATCGCACAGATTATTCAGGAGCACTTTGGCTTCAAACCGATGGAAACTCATATTGGAAAAAAGAATGGAAATGATTGCAGGCGTTGATGAAGTAGGACGAGGACCTTTGGCTGGTCCTGTGGTGGCAGCGGCAGTTGTTTTGCCCGAAAATCATACAATAATAGGATTACGTGATTCCAAAAAACTTTCAAAATCAAAACGAGAAAAATTATTTCCATTAATCTATGAACAGGCATTAGGTATCGGAATAGGTTCAGTAGATGTAAAAACAATTGACAAAATTAATATTCTAGAAGCTACTTTAAAAGCGATGCAAATTGCTTTGGGAAATTTACCGTTTAAACCTGATAGAGCACTTATAGATGGTCATCCATTAAAAAATCAAATCATTCCGAATGAAGGTGTAATTGGTGGAGACGATTTAATAGACTCAATAAAAGCAGCGTCAATTATTGCTAAAGTTACACGAGATAGAATAATGACAGACTATGGTATAATATTCCCCGAATATGGATTTGAAAAACATAAAGGGTATGGTACATCATTCCACATGAGTGTTTTAAATGAATATCGAGCAACACCTATTCATAGACGTACGTTTAATCCTGTTAGTAAAAAAATGCCAACCTTAACATGGCTTTCAGAGCAAAAACGTATTGGATGGATGGGTGAAAAACTGGCAGCTCTTTATTTGAGAAATAAAGGATTAAAAATTATTGTTATGAATAGGAATTGCCCACCACATGGAGAAATTGATATAATTGCAAAGAATGGGAATGAATTTGTTTTTATTGAAGTAAAAACTGCCTACAAAACGCATCCTAATTCGTTGGATGAAAAAGTAGATTCAAATAAACTCAAAAAAATTAGTCATGCTATTTTTAAATATCAAGAAGACACAGAACAAATTGATGATTTTCGAATTGATTGTGTATCCGTTTTGTTACAAAATAAAAAACCGATTATTAAACATTTTGAAGGGATTCTCTTAGATTGATGCATTAATTTCTGTGCTAAATTAATTGCCTATGAATACTAAAAAGATAATATCTGAAACAAAAGCAATCGTCTATATTGTACTCACTGTTCTATTAGTGAAAGTTACAGTGCTGGAAGCATATATTGTTCCCACGGGTAGTATGGAAAACACAATAATGACGGGAGACTTCCTAATTGGAAGTCGATTTGTTTACGGTTTACGTACACCAGATTGGATAGGAATTCCTTATACTGATATCGGTTTTTTTATTCCTTATATTAAATTTCCTGAATTTAAAATTCCACAAAAAGGTGATGTTCTAATTTTTAAATATCCACATGACAAATATGTAAAATATGTGAAGCGATGTGTTGCTGGACCTGGAGATACATTGAGTGTTATTGCAAAAAAACTATTTATAAATGGATTGGAAATTCCAATGTGGGAACATGGTAAATATCTTACTGCTTCTATGAAAAAACAATATCGACAACCAGATATTTTTTTATCATCTGAAACAAATTTAAACAGAGATAATATTGGTCCCATATATATACCGAAAACTGGTGATGTTTTCCAAATAAATGAGCAAACTGATTGGCGATTCTTGTTACCAATTATATTAATGGAGTCTCACAAAGCAAGCCTGGTGAATGATAATGTTAATTATGAATTTACACTTCAAGATCCTAACGAGTTGTTTCGAAGAAAAGGGGACCCCGTTGTATATGAAAATTATTTCCCAAAAGGAAGGTTGCTAACACCGTGGAGCAAAGCAATTAAAGATGAACATTTTCAGTATTTATTAATTGACGGGAAGCCGATTTCTGAATTAGATGAATATGTAATCTCTCAAAATTATTATTGGGCTATGGGTGATAATCGTGATGACAGCCTAGATTCAAGGTATTGGGGCTACGTTCCTGAAAACAATATTCTTGGCGAAGCACTTTTCACTTATTTTTCAATTGATTTAGATTCTTGGATTCCACGTTGGAATCGAATAGGAACTGTGATTAGGTAATTATTCTTGCGTAGCATCCTTTTTGTATTTCTTTCATTTTCATCTGTACAATTTTCATTTTGCCCAACCTATCCAAGAATGGTTATGCATTTTTCATATGATAAACCACGAGAAGATGTGATTTTAGAAATGAGAAATTTCTTAATTGAAGATGGATTTGTAATTTTAGAGTACGCCCCAAACGATGGATTTTTATTCACAGATTACAAATTATATGATTGGGGTGAAGGACAAAGATTTATTTCGGTGATAGTAAATATTCAAGATAAGATGACTATAACAGGACAAGGGAAAATGGATATTCCCGTCTCAGGTATTGGAAATAATGATGAGCTGTTAAAAATTAAAACATTTGATAATCTGCCATATAAAATTCAAAAAAAAACTGTTTTGACTCTTATTAAACCCCTTGAAAAATTGGGGTATAAAAAAATGAATCACTGGCCATGAACTTTGGGTTGCGATGTTGCAAATCTTGTATGAAATTTCTAGACTCATTTTTACCAATTCAGAAATAACTTGTTAAAGAAAAAATGAATATTGATTTTGAAAACAAAGATAGTAGAACTAAATATCTAAACGATAAGCTGGATAATTTATTATCCGAAATTAACGAAAGCTACGGACGTGTGTTGTTTGATGAGCTTGTTACGCGACTTCAACGTACTATAATTGATTTTAATGAAGAAGTAAAAGAAATCATGGGTGCACTGAAATTAAGTTCAGACAGGCGAAATCAAATCATGCATGATTTGATGGAAGGCAATGAAGCGTCTTCTGAAGATAGTGTAGCAAATGAAGCGGATAAAGAATTAGAAGATACTCCTGAAATGAGTGCTTGGGAAAAGCGCTTAGAACGTAAATAACATAGAGGATTGAATGAACGCTAAAGATAAATTTGTATTTGTAATATTAGGCGCACTTTTTGTTAGTGCATTTTATTTCCAATTTTTAACCGATGAACTAAATATCCGAATGGATGAGCTAAACCTAGCTGATACAGAGCATGTGGATATCGTTCTGAATGAGTTTTCGGATAGTTTACGTGTTTATAACTTAAGATTTGTTGGCCGAGGTAAACATTTAAGGAAAGCTCAAAAGGATATTGTCGCTAATTCAGATCTCATTGAAAAGAACACAGATTCATTGGCTTCTATGATTGATGATGTGAGTTTTGCTCTTGACAATTTCAAACGAAATACCAATAAAAAATTCAAGGATGTAAATAATGATCTTGATGATTTAGCTATTGAAGTAAAAGGAATTATTCGTAAGCTAAAGCAAGGTATTTCGGACTTAGAACAAACAACGTCTAGGTTAGAGAAACAATTAAAAGAAATCGAAGATTTGGCTTTAATTCAAAAAGAGAAAGCAAAAGCCGCTGAAGATAAAAATTAATTTTTAAGAATACTTTTTTTAATTCAAAGGGACTGAAATATCAGTCCCTTTTTTGTTTGTATATAATATGTAACATAGTTAATAAACTGTTTGATTTATAAATTCACTCCGTTATGATTTTTTCAATGTTTTCTTCATAAAATTATTAGAACAATAGGAAAATACATTTAAAAAAATCGAATTTGAGTCCCTAATTTACTAGGCTTTATTTTATTAATAATTGGAGGACTTATGTCTGGAAAAGTACAAGAGTTTACCGACCAAAACTTTGAATCAGATGTTACTCAATCAACTGTACCTGTCTTAATTGACTTTTGGGCAACGTGGTGTGGCCCTTGTAAGGCAATTTCACCCATCATTGAAGAAATAGCAGGAGAATATGATGGTAAGGTAACTGTTGGAAAAGTTGATGTTGATCAAAATCAAAACACTGCTATGAAGTATGGTGTAAGAAGTATTCCCACATTATTAATCATGAAAGATGGGAAAGTAGTAAATCAAATTGTTGGTGCTGTTCCAAAAGAGAATATCACTAAAATGTTAGACGAAATTATTTAATTAATAAGGAAAAAGGGAAATGAAGCGGAAAGTCATTATCATTGGTTCTGGACCTGCTGGGTTGACAGCTGCGATTTATGCAGCAAGGGCAAATTTAAGTCCTTTAGTTTTTGAAGGTGCCCAACCGGGTGGCCAACTCACAATAACAACAGATGTAGAAAATTACCCAGGATTCCCCAATGGAATTATGGGACCAGATTTAATGGATGAACTCAGGAAACAAGCACAGCGCTTTGGTGCAGAATGTGTATTCAAAACTATTGATAAAGTTGATTTTTCTGAGCGTCCATATAAGGTATGGACCAGTGGCAATGAGTATTCCGCAGACGCGATAATTATTTCAACCGGTGCAACAGCACGTCTTCTTGGATTAAAATCTGAAACTGAATTAATGGGGAATGGCGTATCTGCTTGTGCGACCTGTGATGGCTTTTTTTATAGAGATAAAAAAGTTCTCATTGTAGGTGGCGGTGATTCCGCAATGGAAGAAGCTACATTTTTAACCAAATTTGCATCTGAAGTTATTATAATTCATAGAAGAGAAGAGTTTCGAGCATCTAAAATAATGGTCGAACGTGCTTTGGCAAATCCTAAAATATCAGTGGAGTATAACTCCAACGTAGATGATATCATTGGCACAAAAGAAACAGGAGTTACATCTGTTCGTCTTGTTGACACCCGTAATGGTGAAAAACGAGAAATCGAATGTGATGGTGTTTTTATGGCTATAGGCCACGACCCAAATACAAAACTTTTCAATGATTCTATTACATTAGATGAAGCTGGATACATTGTTACAAAACCAGATTCTACCTATACAAATATTGAAGGTGTTTTTGCTTGTGGTGATGTTCAAGATCATACCTATAGACAAGCTGTTACAGCAGCAGGGTCTGGGTGCATGGCAGCCATTGATTCGGAACGCTGGTTAGAAAAACAAACTCATTAAATCGCATTTTATTTGATCCCTTTTTCTAATGGGCTTTGACCCAAAAGGAAAAGAAAATGGCACAATCAAAAAGATTAATATTTAAGGTAAAAAAATTAGAGAAATCCTTTGGATCTCATCAAGCTTTAAATATAAGTAGTCTTGAAATCCATCCGGGAACTATATATGGAATAATAGGAACGGTTGGCAGTGGGAAATCTGCTTTATTAAATATATTAGCTGGTGTAGAAAAAGAGACAAGTGGTACTGTCTTGTACGACGAAAATCCTTATAAAACAAATTGGCGTGGTAAAATACTTCCTCACGAAGAAGTGTTCTACTCGAATAATCCCGAATTATCTAATTCAAATGTTACTGTTTCAAGTTATGTTTCTTCTCATTTTGGAAAGAAAAAAAATATAATAAAAACGAGATATTTTAATTCAGGGAGTTTTAAAAACCTCTGGTCTAGAAAATTGAATAATATTTCACAAGGGGAACGACATTGGCTTGGGATGATTTTTGCTTGCGAAGTAGACCCAAGAGTATTGCTAGTAGATGATTACGCTGTATTTTTCAATTCAACCATGGAACAGGATTTTCGAAATCAACTCACCAAAATGAATCGTACATTAGGGACAACGTTAGTTTTATCTTCTCCTACAGATATTCTCTTGAAAAAATTTGCATCTGTCCTAATTTATCTAGATAATGGACATATTTCAAAAATTCGTTCAGGATTGTCAAGAAAACCACAACGAGGTCATGATAATCGGAATAAAAGAGATAGTCGAAATCAAAGTAAAACAAAGACTCGAAAAAATCAGGTGAAAAAGTAAAACTCATTTCATAATTATTCAAAATTCAATTTCGAATTGTCTAAAATGAAAATAGATCTTAAATCGTTATTTAATAAGATTACAGAAAAACGCATTCTTGTAATTGGGGATGTAATGTTAGATAAATATATTTGGGGTAGTGTTGATCGAATTTCACCGGAGGCGCCAGTTCCAATAGTTCATATTGAAAGGACAGATTATCATTCTGGCGGTGCAGCAAATGTGGCGCGCAATATTCATGGGTTAGGAGGAAATGTCACTCTCATAGGATTAATTGGGAAAGATGATAGTGGGCGCATTTTGAAAACAATTCTGTCCGAAGATGAAGGAATTCGTTGTCAATTAGTTTCTGATAATGCAAGAGAAACTATTGTGAAAACACGGATTATTGCACAGGGACAACAGGTAGTACGATTAGACAGGGAATCCATTTCAATACCATCAGCTGAAATAGCTGCAACCCTAAAACAAACTATTATTAATTCTCTTACGGAAATTGATGCTGTCATTCTTCAAGATTATAATAAAGGTGTTTTTACCCAAGAGTTGATAGAATGGATAATGAATCTTTGTCAAAAGAAATCCATTCCTGTTTATGTTGATCCAAAAAAAAATCATTTTTCATGTTTTTCAGATGCTCGCTTATTTAAACCTAATTTATCGGAGTTTTATTCTAGAAATAATGATGTAAATGATTTTAAAAAAGCTGGTGAATTATTTAGAAAAGAACATAATTTTAACATGCTTATGATCACTCAAGGAGAAAAAGGGATGACCCTTTTTATGAAAAATGAAATTTTACAAATTCCGACTAAAGCTAGAGCTGTACATGATGTTTCAGGAGCAGGCGATACAGTTATCGCCACATTTGTATTGAGTGACTTATGTGGCCTGTCTCCAGCTCAATCTGCTTGGCTTTCTAATTTGGCAGCAGGTAGGGTTTGTGAAGAGTTAGGCGTCGTTCCAATTAATACTGCTTCATTATTGGACATTGTTAACCATCATTCAAATTAGATTCCAATAGATTGATGATTCGTATCCTCTTATTTCTTTTACTATTTACTCAACCTAGCCAACTTACCGCACAGCCAGATTCACGATTTCGTCCCTTCGACTGGACATTGTATAGAGGAAGCGGATCCATTACATCTATTACTGAAGGATTTACTTTTGCATATATTGGTACAGAAATGGGCGGGTTAAAAAGATTTAATATATTTAGCCAAAATTTTGATGAGCCAATTACAATTGCACAAGGATTGAAAGATAATAATATTACCGCAACTCATTTTGATATGAAAACTGGGCTAATTTGGGCCGCATCATCTAATCATATTCAATATTCATTTTCGAGAGAAGGAGATTGGTATGCACAAAATCTCCAAAACCTAGGGTTGTCAAGAAATGATTTAATTAATCGAATAGGGTCGTCTGAAAATTTTCTTTGGCTTCAGGCTAGATCTTCTTATGTGAAATTAGATCATTCATCTGGAACTTTGATTGGAATTTATCCGGTCCCTGATGAATTAAATATTGAATGGAGCAGTGGACGGTATATTGGGCAATCGGATCTTCATGAATTATTTATGACATATTCTGTTATGGCGGGTTGGATATTAAATGGTGACGAATTAATTGATGACTTAGGGAGACGAATCGATATATCAACAGGATTAATTGGTCGAAATGGTAATGTTTATGCTGGAGCAGAAGATGGTACTTTCTTTCAAGGTACGACCACCATGGAAACTTTTTATCCCTTATATCCTGATATATCAAATACGGATGTTTTGGCGATATTTGATGATGGCGAAGACTTTTGGATTGGAAGTTCTGATTATATTTCATCTAAAGGTATTTCTAGACTAAATCCACAAACTATTGAATCCGACATTTACCAATTTGATGGAACAATAAATATGCAGCCGACTTCAATATATTCTATTCATGTTTCTGATAATGAATTATGGGCAGGTGGAAATGAAATGATGTTGGTATTTGATATGAAAAAAAACTATTGGCGTACTTTGGATGAAACCAGAGGAATTCCTTCAGGTGCTATATGGGATATTTATGGAGATTCAAACTATGTTTGGGTGGGGTCTTCCGCTGGGTTAAGTCGAATTGATAAATCAATTCGTAGAGAAGCACCTATTGGAATTGAACCCTTATTTAATAATATTCCTGTATATGATATTGAAGGAATTGATAATGATATTTGGATTGGATCTAGGTCTGGATTATTTGTATTTAATAAAATAAATCCCCAAATAAGACAGGCAAAAGATATTGGCCGGAAAGACTTTCCTGAAATGATGGTTCGAATTACAGCAATTAAAGAATATGATGGTGTAATTTTTGTGGCAGGAGAGATGGGAATTGCTAAATTCAGACTTGATACTCAGGAGTGGAACTTAGTTTATCCATCAACGCTTTACCATGGAAACACAGTTTATTCAATGGCCGTGAATCGTAAATTCCTTTTTCTTGGAACTAAAGACGGGTTAGTCAGAATTAATAAAAAAACAGGATTTTATCGGGATTACTCATATGATTTTATTGGACAAGTAAATGATATTAAACTGGATGGAAATGTAGTTTGGCTAGGGACATCAAGAGGTCTCATAAAATTTAAATGGAAAAGAGATTCATGAAACGAAATATAATTATTCTTCTTACAGCATTTTTCATTGTTGGCTTTCTTTTTTCTCAAGGAATGGGACGGTCTAAAAAAATAAAAACTAATGTTGAGAAATTTTCTCTCATTCCTTTTGCTGAACCTGCAGATTCAGATTCCATTAAAATTGTTACATTTATTGAAATTCCTTTTTATTCATTACAATTTGTAAAAGATGGAAATGAGTTTGTGGCGGTATACAAAGCTTCGATTGGAATTAAAGGGAAAAAAGGAAAGAGCTTAGGGCATCATATTTGGACTGATTCAATTAGGGTAACGGATTATACACATACAAAATCCAAAATAAAAAATCGTAAACATTTTTTTACATTTATCATTCCAACTGGAGAAAAGTATGAATTGATTGGTGAGTTACAAGATGCAGATACAAGAAAGAAAGGTATTCAAAAGAAAAAAATAAATTTAGAAGCCTATTTGTCAACTCCATCCTTAATGACACCTTTGTTCTTTTTAAACTTAGATGGGAAATGGGGATTTAAAGACGGAATGATTCCTACAAAAGGATATAGAGTAAGAGAAATCGGGGATGGAATACAATTACAGATTTCTGGATTTGTTGGTCCCGGCGATTTTAACGTTGAAGTTTATTTATCGAATGGGAATATAACAGATTCACTTATTAATCAATTTAATGGTTATGGCGATTTGGGATATTTTAAAGAAATAATTTTCATTCCGGCGTTGAACCTTGAATCCATTAAAAATGATTTTGAAATAATTATTACTCAAAATAGGAAAAAAGATAAAAAGCAAATTGTATTCTCAACCTATAAATCGGGTATTTCAAATTTTGTTAATAATATTGATATGGCATTAAAACAGATGAAATATATTATTTCCAATGATGAACGTTTAAAACTCAAGGGCCAATCATCCAAGGATAAGGAACAGATATTTTATACGCTGTGGAAAGATCGAGATCCAACTCCAAAAACTGAATACAATGAACTCATGGAAGAATATTATGGTCGTGTCTGGTATGCAAATGAGCATTTTGATGCATGGCAACCTGGCTGGGAAACTGACCGAGGAATGATTTATATCCTATTTGGGGCACCGGACGAAGTTCAACGTACTAATCCGTCCACATCTTCGTCATCTCTTTACCAAGTATGGAGTTATTATAAAGTCAGTAAACAATTTGTTTTTAAAGATCAAAATGGCTTTGGTGATTTTCGTCTTGAAACACCATTTTTGGGAGTTGGTTTATGATTTTAAAAAGATTCTCTCATAGCGGAATCCAATCATTTAAAAAATGTCCAGCTCAATTTAAATTTCGATATATTGATCAAAATTATAAAAAGGATGAAGGAGTCGAAGCATTCCTCGGAAAGAGAGTCCATGAATCTATTGAGTATTTGTATAATTTAGTTAAAACGGGAGTGGTCCCTTTAGTAGATGAAATATTGAAAGTACATCGGTCTCTTTGGAAAGAGAAATGGCATAATCGCGTTGCTATAGTATATCAAAATAAACAAGCTCGAGACTATTTTAATTTAGGGGAAGAGTGCATTGCTCGATTTTATAGACTTAACTATCCATTTGAAGAAAAAGTAATTGCGAATGAGCATGAAATGGTTTTTTTATTGGATAATGATGAAAATTATAAAATTAAAGGAATTGTTGACCGAATTGATCATGACGGAAATGGAAATTGGGAAATTCATGACTATAAAACTGGAAAAAGAGCCTTGTCCCAAAATGCAGCTGACAAAGATCATCAATTAGCATTGTATCAAATTGGACTGATGTCAGAAATTGAAAATATAAAATCGGTAAAATTAGTATGGCATTTTATCCAACATGGTATTAAAGTTGAATCAATTAGAAATAATGATGAATTAAACAATGTTATTATTGAAACAAAAAATGCTATTGATACGATTAGAACTAAAATAATAAATGGGGGAATATTTCCACCAAAGAAAACGATTCTTTGCAATTGGTGTTATTACTGGGAAGAGTGTTCTTCGCAATCGGGAACGAACCCTTACTTTAACTCTTAACATGAAAAATTTATCTAATACAGAAATTAATGCAATTCAAGCTGCAATAAGTTTATCGGGATTAAATGAAGCCCATAAAACTGTTTTATTAGCAATGATAAAGAAACCGAATGAAGACCATGGCACTGCTGATTTATATGTAGATGGGGCTTCGGATCTTCATTCAAAAACTGCTGGAATTGGTGGAGTAATATATTCGAATGGAATTGAAATATTTTCATTCGCTATTCCATTAATAGATAAAACAAATAATGAAGCTGAATACATGGCTATGATAAAAGGTATCCAAGATGCTTTAACACTTAATATTCAGGATTTAAGAATTTTTTCAGACAGTGAGTTAGTGGTCAAACAAATTAATGGTGAATATAAAGTAAAAAATGATCGAATGAAAAAGCTCCATACGTTAGTTTTTTCAGAGTTGCAGAATATGGGGAAATGGGTAGTAACACATGTCAGGCGTGAAAAAAATACTCGCGCTGATGAATTGAGTAAAATTGGTATGATGGAAGCACGAAAAAACAAATAATGAAAATGTCCATTTATATCAGTCAGATTTTCTGTGTAACTTATATATTCAAATTCAAATAAATAATAAATATTATACATAGTGAACCTCTTTAAACTCCCACAATTATTCAACTGGATTTCCGGTGATGTAGCAATTGATCTCGGCACAGCCAATACACTTATATGGTTAAAAGGTCATGGAATTATCGTTAATGAACCATCAATCGTGACGAGAAATATTCTTGACGGGTCTATTGTCGCCGTTGGCGACGAAGCAAAGGCGATGGTTGGGAAAACTCATCGCGAGTTAGAAACAATTCGTCCATTACAAGATGGTGTCATTGCTGATTCTAAAATGACAGATGGTATGCTTCAAGGATTTATTCGGAAAATAAATTTAAATCGACTCGCTAGGCCAAGAATGGTTATATGTGTCCCTTCAGGTGTAACAGAAGTCGAACGAAAAGCAGTTAAAGAATCAGGAGAACGTGCTAATGCTCGTGAAGTTTACTTAATTGAAGAACCTGTTGCTGCCGCAATTGGGATTGGGCTCGATATTAGTAAACCCGTAGGAAATATTATTGTTGATATCGGTGGAGGTACAACTGAAATTGCAGTAATCTCATTGAATGGTGTCGTGACAAAAGAAACAATTCGAATTGCAGGTGATGAAATGGATGAAGCTGTTTTACAATGGTTTCGAAATGAACATAAGCTTGAGATTGGGTTAGGCATGAGCGAAAGAATTAAGAAATCGGTAGGATCTGCAATGAAAATGGATTCTACTGAAATTGCTGTAAAGGGAAGAGACTTAGTATCCGGAATACCAAAAACAATTCAAGTTTCATCGGATGAAATTCGTCAAGCTCTAAAAGAACCAGTTAATCAAATTGTGGAAGCTGTAAAACGTTGTCTTGAACAAACCCCACCAGAACTTGCTGCAGATATTCTTGAAAGAGGAATAATCCTTGCTGGTGGTGGAAGTTTACTAAATGGAATTGACCAAATTATACGTGAACGGACAAATGTACCCGTTAATGTATCTGAAGATCCATTATTAGCCGTAGTCAAGGGAACTGGAATGGTATTAGAAAATTTAAAAAAATACGAAGCAGTATTGTTGTAGATCTTTATGCGCGGTCTTTACCTTGCGATTGTCCGTAACAAAAATCATTTCCTTTTTCTCCTCTCTCTGTTTTTTTCATCCATTTTACTTTTAAATAATGATAATCAACGGATGTATGTCATCCGAGGAAAATCGACTGAAATAGTTGCATTTATCTCATCACCCGTAACTTGGATTAAATCCCTCATGTTTCTGGAAGATGAGAATAGTCTTCTTAGAGAAAGCACTCTATCTTTATCTCTTCAGGTTGAATCCATGCTCAACCTACAAAAAGAAAATGAACAATTATTAGAAATGCTAGACTTTAAACGGCAGACTAAAATATATCTTAAACCCGCTCGTGTTGTAAACAAAGGCCTTCAACCAAATCTATTATCAATAGTTATAGATGTAGGTACAAACGATGGTGTAAAAGCAAATCAAACCGTTTTGACACCAAAAGGAGTTATTGGTAAAACCATTTCAGCCGGAGAAACGGCAACAGTTGTACAATTAATAACAGATATTAATTATCGGTTAAGTGTTCGGATTATTCCTAGTGGTGCCACCGGAATATTGAGATGGCTTGGCGTTGGTAAAGGGCAAGTGCGGGAAGTACAGAAAAATGTAAATATTAATATTGGAGATAAAATTATTACTTCAGGGTTTAGTGATATTTACCCATCAGGGCTCCCCGTTGGAGAAGTTGCTGGAGTATTAGATGAACGTGGGAGTTTTCAAAAGATTTTAAATGTTAATCTCCCTAACGATATGAGTTCTTTTCAATATGTATTTGTAATTGTAGATGCTAATGATGAAATGGAGTAATTTTTTTATTACGGGCATATTTGTATGGCTTATTCAGCTTTTACTAGCTGATTTTCTTGCTATTCAAACAATTCGTCCAGATTTCATTGCAATTCTTGTATTATACTGGTCAATTCGATATGGGGGGGCATTTGGTACAGTTGCTGGTTTTTTAATTGGTCTTTTAATAGACTTGTCGGGCTCTGTATCTTTTTTCGGATTATCTCCAATGATTTATTCAATGACTGGATATCTTGGTGGATTCTTAATGGGACAATATTCGAAATTAAATCCTTTTTATTTTTCAATTTCATGGATATTAATTCTTTCGTTACAATTTTTTATTTTCTGTGTTGTACAGTATCAAGAAATTTGGGCAATAAATCCACAACAGTTTTTTGGACAATGGGTTGGCACAACGCTTTATACTTTATGTTTTGCTGGGATATTTCAATTTATTTATCCAATTCATAAAATAGCATAATGTTAAAAGCTGACAACCTAGTCTCTATACGTCAATATTTAGTGTCAATTGTCATAGTATGGATATTGATAGCAATTCTTCTAGCTCGTTTTTTTTATATTCAAATATTAAGCCATGATAGATATAGAAAAAAAGCAAATACCAACCGTATAAGGAAAGTTACTACAACTGCTCCTCGTGGATTAATTCTTGATAGAAACGGACATATTTTAGTTGATAATTTGCCAACCTATGTTCTTACGGCTATTCCGGGGGAATTGTCTGAGAAAGGTCAAAAGTTTGGTTTTATATCGAAAATAATAGGATTGGATTCCATAAGAGTTTCAAAAAATTATTCAAAGTACTATAGGGGAAGATTTATTTCCACAAGGTTAGCAAAAGATTTAACTTTTACACAAATTTCAAAATTGGAAGAAAATAAATTAGATTTAGAAGGAATTTATTATCAACAAATTCCAGAAAGATATTTCCCTTCAAGAGTTAGAGCATCTCATATTTTAGGATACGTAAAAGAAGTAGATAAGAAAATTAGAAAATCAATCCCAAATAAAAGTGAATATGAATTAGGAGATATGATTGGATGGAATGGGCTCGAAAAAAAATACGAATTATATTTAAAAGGGAAAAGAGGTGTAAAATTTTATGAAGTTGATAACTTGGGTCGTGAAGTTGGATATGTAAGCGACCTTCCACTAATAAACCCTAAGCCAGGTCAAAACATTGTCACAACCATAGATATTGAGATTCAAGAATCCATAGAAGCGTTAATGAAAAATAAGCGTGGTGTAATTTTGGTGGGTAACCCTAGTTCAGGTGAAATACTTGGGGCAGTTAGTGCACCAGATTACAAACCAGATTTATTTACTGGATTGATGTTGGAAGAAGATTGGAAAAACATTCTGTATGATCCGGGTAAACCATTAATTAATAGATTTAATTCAGGATTATATCCTCCAGGTTCTATTGTCAAGATGGTTACAGTTGCAACACTGATGAAAAATCCGAAATTTGATCCATTAACTTTACAAGATTGCGCTGGGGCCTATCAATTTGGTGACAGATTATTTGGATGTTGGTTAGGTCAGGGGCATGGTAAAATGAATCTTAATTCAGCTCTTATTAATTCCTGCGATGTATATTTCTATAAAACGGTCAATTTATATGATTTAGGTTTATTATCTGATACATTTAATGAATTTGGATTTGGAGCTACTACGAAAGTTGATATTATAGGTGAAGCAAAAGGACTAGTTCCTAATAAAGCTTATATGAATAAAAAACATGGGCGATATGGGTGGTCTAAAGGTGCAATCTTGAATTTTTCAATTGGACAAGGCGAGCTTTTAGTTACACCTATTCAAGTTCTAAATTATATAAATTTATTAGCTACAAGAGGCGAAGCTAATACTCCTCATTTTGTATTGGGAACCTCGTTGCCTGAGAACACTCATCCACAAATCAGTTCTGAGAATTGGGATAGAATTATTAATGCAATGGGGGAAGTGATTTCTCATGATAATGGTACAGGTAAAAAAGCGCAACCTAATTCTCCAATGGTAAAAGTTTATGGAAAAACTGGAACGGCTGAAAACCCACATGGCAACAATCATGCCTGGTTTGTAGGTTGGGCAGAATTTTCAAATCAAAATTACTCAATAGTTGTTTTATTAGAAAATGCAGGTTCAGGAGGGGCTGTTGCAGCGCCAATAGCTGGAAAGGTATTTACCAATATACTAAAAAAACAAGATTTTGCTTCAAAATGATTTTTGAATTAAAAAAGTTTGAAATAAAAGATTTGCCAACAAATATAATTTGGGCTGTTAGTATTCTTACAGTTATAGGGCTTCTTGTTTTAAAAAGCATTTCTCAACATCATATAGGAACTATACTTGGGAACCCATTTTCCAAACAGATATTATTTATGGTGCCAGCAATAATTAGTACTATAATTATAATATTTATTCCCAAATATATAATACATAAATATGCTTATTTAATTTATGTATTTGGAATAATAATTGTTTTATTGCCATTCTTAGGGAAATCTCATGCTGGTACATATCGCTGGTTGGATATTGGACTTCCATTTGCACTACAACCAAGTGAGTTCGCTAAAATTTTTACTACGATAGCTTTAGCCAGATATTTATCTGACCATAATTTGAAGATGAAGTTAGTTACTTCAACCATATTCCCTATAATTATGGTATTAATACCAACAGTAATTGTATTAAAACAACCTGACCTTGGTACAGCTATTGTTATGATTGTACCGGTTTTACCAATGCTATACTGGGCTGGAGCAAGACCTTTTTATTTATTTTTATTTCTAGCACCACTTTTTAGTATGCTTACTGCATTTCACACTATAGCATTTACAATATGGGCAATTATTTTAGGGTTAACAATTTTTATAGCTAGACCGAAGTTGCTTCTTTCTTTATTATTGTTTTTTGGTAATATTTTCATTGGATTATTATCACCCATTCTCTGGAATTCTTTATCTGCATATCAACAAAATCGAGTTTTGACTTTTATAAACCCGGATAAAGATCCACTAGGTGCAGCATACCAAATTATTCAAAGTAAAACTGCTATTGGATCTGGAGGCCTTTTTGGTAAAGGGTGGGGAGCAGGAACTCAAACTCATTTAAATTTTTTACCCGTTCAAGAATCGGATTTTATACTGTCTGTGATTGGTGAAGAATTGGGATTCATAACAATCTCAATTGTATTATTAGTATTTGGTTATTTTATTTCTCAAATTATGAAAAAATCATATTTATCAAATGATCGGTTTTCGAGTTTGGCTTTAGTTGGATTTGCTACGATATTATTAAGCCATGTATTTGTAAATACAGCAATGACAGTTGGTCTTATTCCTGTTAAAGGTTTGCCATTGCCTTTCATCTCTGCGGGAGGGTCCTTTTTAATATCAAGTTATTTTATGTTGGGTTTAATATTAAATCTAAGTATTAATTATTCTGACTGATAATTGTATTTGATGATGAACATTCAAACGGTAAATTCCTCGCCGATTTGAAGAACAAAACGGATAAAAGAATGACCTATCATTCCACATACATAAAAAACATAATTTTCGCTCTAATATTTATGACTGCATTTGCTTTCAGTCAAGGGTATAGCAGCAAGGAAGCAAACAAAGAGCATAGACGAATTCATGCCAAGGTTGATAGAATTCGTGTACAAGTAGATTCTTTAGAACTTGATAATCAAATATTATTACCTGAATTAATGGCCGCTTTTAAACAGGCAGTTAAAAGTAAAGCTCAACAAGATTCTGTGACATTAGTTATCTTAAAAAGAATTAATACACTTAGTGATAAAATTGTGAGTCTTGAAAATCAGTCGAGATATATGGACAGTACTGCTCTTGAAATATTTAATAAATTGGTGTTAGTAGAAAATAAAATTGTAACACTGACAAATAGTTATAGTGAAATGGCTAAACTGAAATCGGATTCTCCTATAACGGCAGAACCTAAATATAATTCTGCTCAATATAAACAAACTTACATGGAAAGCTTAGGACATTTTCAAAATCAAGAATTTGATGAAGCAATTTCAGGTTTTAAAGAATTAGTTTTGTCAGATGCAACAAATGATTTAGCTGACAACAGTCAATATTGGCTAGCAGAATGTCATTATTCCCAAAAAAACTTCAAAAAAGCAATAGCAGCATTTGAAAAAGTATTTACTTATCCAGCAACAGATAAGGATGACGATGCGCAACTCAAAATTGGATTATCCTATCAGAGTATAGGGAATATTAAAAAAGCACGTGAAGAATTTCAGCGAATGCTAGATTATTTTCCTGGTAGTGAATATTATCCAAAGGCAAAAGAAGCATTAAAACAATTATCAATTAATTAACACTATAATTTAAATCATATGTCAAAAAAACTTTATTATTTAACTACGGAAATTACTCCATTTGCCAACGTGTCTGGCTTGGGTGAATTCTCAGCGAAAGTTCCATTAGCTCTTCAAGAAAAAGGACATGATATACGTACCATCATTCCTAAATATGGATATGTAAGTGAAAGAAAATATATTCTACGAGAAGTAATTAGGTTAAGAGAAATTCCATTTGTTTATAAAGGAGAAGAGATTAGCGCAAGTGCTAAGAGTGCTTTTATTCCAAAAACAAGAGTACAAGTCTATTTTTTAGAAGATGAATATTGGTTTAAACCACTCTCTGATTTGGTCTATAAATCTAAAAATGGACGCGTATTAGCTGATAATGGTGAAAGATATGGGTTTTTCGCAAAAGCTGTTTTAAGTACGTTACCACATCTCTTTTGGGCACCCGATATTTTTATTTGCAATGGCTGGCAAAGTGCGATGGTTCCAGGAATGTTTAAAAAACATTTCGATGGTATTAATGAATTTTATAAAGAGATTAAAACTGTAATGGTTATTCATGATCTTGACGAATATGCTGAGTTTTCTCGAACTGACCTTGATAATGCTGAAGTACCAATTCATAAATCTTTGAAGGGCAAGATGCTAAATATATATGAAGTTGGAGCCTTTGAAGCTGATGCGATTATTATTTTTGATAAACCATCTTCAAATATTTCTAAAGAATTGCTTTTAAAACCAGGAATTAAAGCAAATAAGAAAAAAGTAAATGTAATAAAATGGTCTGATGATGAAACACCAGACTACTTGGCAATTGCCGATAAAATGGATAAAGTTTTAAAGAAACTTTCCGACTGATTTATCATATAAACTAATCTACATGAAACTTAGATCTTTAATATTAACCCTAGCAGGTGGGGCTCTTCTTGTTGTTACATCATTTCGATGTACTGAGAAACCAATTAATTCTGATTTGTCACATTTAGCATTATCAATTGACACACTTACGATAAAGGGAATAAGCGCAATTCCTTATTCGGTTGCACCAAATATTGGAACTAATGATAAGTTGTATCTTGGATCCAAAAACGAATTAGAAATCCCAGTTGCCTTTATAGGTATTACCGATCATTATCGCTGGAATGATTATTATGACTCTACTGTTACATTTGATAGTGTTAAATTTATATTATATTCTAATGATAGCTTATTAAATCAGTCTTCAACTCCCAATTTATATTTTAATCCAGATTCTCAATTCCATGAATTAAATAGTAATAATCTAAATTATGAATTTATTCCATCTGATTGGATTGATCTTGGCCAACCAACAGTTCATATAAACAGGGATTCCTCATCAATCTTTACCGGAACAGAATTGATTTGGAATATCATGAGTTTAATTGAAACATTGACTGATTCATCTGATTCTAATCTTGTTAGAACTTTTGCAATTCAGTTATCAAATAGCGATACTACATTTATTGAATTATTTAGTCGTGATGCTACTACTGGAGAAAAAGACCCCAAAATTCAATTGCGATTACTTGAGTCGTTCGATATTTCTGAAGATTCAATTTATGTAGATACGGTTAATGTTAATATTTACTCATTTGGTGATGTTTCAATTATTGATCCGGGTGTAATTGCTCTCGATGATACAACTATAATAAAAATTAGTAATGGAAGTGGACAGAGGTCTATTATAACAATTCCTTTTAACTCAACGACTTTGAAGGATGGCGCATTAATACGAAATGCGACATTATTAATTCCAGTAGATACCACAAATAGCACTGATGGATTTAAACTGACTTTAGATCCTATAAATGAAATCTCTGATACAAATTATGTAGAGAATGAAACGGATCCCTATACTGGAATAGGATATCCATACAAAATAACAAAAGAAATAAATGATGGATTTTATAAAATTGAATTGAAAAATATTTTGCAAAATATTACTTTAGGTAATGAAATCAACATTGGGTTTAAAATTGTATCTGATAAAAATAATAATCCATTTGAATCTGTTATATTTGAATTGGAAAATGATTCAACATCCGCTGTCTTGACTATTTTATATGTCGTTAATTAAATATATTTTACTTGGACTTATTTCCTTGTCCATTGTAAATGGACAAGGTACCATGAATTCGTTTGGATTAGGCCATTATAGCTTCAATCAAGGAATTACTAGTGCTGGAAATGGACTTAATTTTCTTGTCCCTTCATTTCAAAGAAATGTTTCTTTAGTGAACCCTTCAACTTGGCATAATTTACAGTATACATACTTATCTTTATCTTACAGCGGAGATGAGAATACTATTGATGAAAACACAATAAATAATGGTTACTCTGGGCTCTCTAATGCTATTTGGATAATTCCTATAAAGAAAAAAGGATCGTTAGGGTTATCGCTTTCTCCTTATTCTGATCAACGTATTTCTTTAGTAAGTCAAGATACATTGAGTTTTACTGCATTTGATAGTACGTTTAACTATTCCAATTCTTTTAAAAGATCGGGTGGTATAATGGCTTTTAAAATAGGATTTTCACGTTTATTGAATGATAAAATTTCTATTGGTTTTTCTGGCGATTTTTTATTTGGTTCATCAAGACAAAATGAATCAATATTTTTTGAAGGAAGTTCGATAATTCAAACTTCTCGAACCAATTATTCGGGTGTGTTAGGTACATTTTATTTGTCGTCAGTTTTTAATGAAAAATTTGTGTTATATGCAAGTTTGAAAAAATCATTGAAACCTTTAGATGGTGTTTATTCAAAAAAATATTTATTTGATGATGGTAATGGAAATGGATATCATGATTTTAGTTCGCCTTCAGATTTCCCAACACCGGATAGTGTATCAGCATATAATGATATAAGGCTTGATGGAATCCATAATCCCAGTGCATACTCATTTGGAATTGAATCAAATATTAATAAACAAAGCTCTTTAGCTCTTGAGTTTAAACTTCTTCAAGATAATGGTAATGTCAGTGATTATCTGAAATTTCCAGCAAATGACTGGATAAATGAATCAAAATATTTAAATATTTCTTATACTAAAACCCCTAATGATCTATCTTTAAATTTTTCAGATAAAATAGCTTTTCGTTCAGGAATTTCAATTAAAAACCATAACCTATATGAATCAAAATCTACAATAAGCGAAATTGGTGCTTCTCTAGGACTTGGTTTTAAATTTAAAATTGTAGATAATCAAATTGATTTAAATTATTACGTTGGAAAAAGATCATATTCTGATACGTATAAAACAGAAATAGTACAACAAATACAAGTTGGCGTAAGCTTAGCTGATATATGGTTTGTAAAAAGGAGACAGAAAAAATAATGAGAAAGTTTAAAATTATAGGGTTGTTATTAAGTACCCTATTTATTTCTATGTGCGTTCCACCAGAAGGTAATGGTGCGAATCAAAATTCAAAAGATAAAGCTTCGTTAGATTCATTGAGAAATGTTCGTTGTCCTAGATTGATGAGTAGTGCAGCAGAGTATTATCGAAATCGAGATTGGAAACAAACTGTTCTAATTTACAAAGAAATAACGACTTTAGATTGTGATGAGTGGAACCCCGTTTATGCACCACCCCGAGAAATTTATCAATTTTATGCAATTGCATATGAACAAATGGGCAAATTTGACAGTTCAGAGTTTGTGCTTTTAGATGGATTACAAAAATTACCTGGTAGCGTAGATTTAAGAAAAGGATTGGCATATTCATATAAGCGGCAGGGAAAAACAGATCGAGAAATAATTGAATATGAAAGATTAGTTGATATGGCACCTGATGATATGTCTGTAATGAATTATTTGTCTACATTATATAAAGATGAAGGTCGATACGATGATCAAATATATATACTCGAAAAAATTCTAAAATATGACCAAAATAATGAGATTGCTCAAAGTGAATTAGCAATGGCTTTTGGAAGTAGTGGCCGTGACCCATTAGATGTATATAGAAAACGCTATGAAGGGAATCTTGAAAATTTAAGTTATGGACTTGATTATGCAGATAGATTAACACAAGTTGATCGTTTTGAAGATGCGATTCCTGTTCTTAATAGTGTGATTCTACAAGACCCTAGTAGCAAATTAGCTTATAGGAAATTAGCAGAAGCACATAAAGAAACTGGAAACTATTCAAAAGCGGCAAAGGCATATGAAGATCTTTTTAAAATAGATCCAAGAGATAGCAGAATAGCAATTAATATTTCGGACTCGTATCTTGAAAACGGTGATTACGTAAAAGCCCTTCGATGGGCAGATAAAGCATCTACTTTAGACGGGGGTACAGGCGAAGGTTTTGGACAAAAAGGTAAAGTATATTATTATGGTTGGGAAAGTTTTCGATCTAACCCATTTAGTACAGATGATCGTGTTGTTGCAAAACTTGCCTATGATTATTTTATAAAAGCAGAAAATAAAGGGTTTAGCGGATATTCTAAAAGCGCTTGGCTTAATGAGAACTCAAAAGACATCTTATATGGAAAAGCGCAATGGTTTATGGCTGAAGATAAAGTAAGGCGAACTAGGAGCATTTCAACATCTTCTTCAAATTATGATTGGGTTACAGAACCTTTGAAAGCAGAAACTGGCTGGAAATAAAATGTCTCATCTTGCTCAGCATGATTCAGAACTTTTTACAATTCTTGAAAAAGAGATAAACAGAGAAGAATCAACGCTAGAGCTTATTGCTTCTGAAAACTTCACTAGCCAAGCTGTAATGGAAATGGCAGGTGGTGTTATGACTAACAAATATGCTGAAGGCTATCCAGGAAAACGGTATTATGGTGGTTGCGAATTTGTAGATGAAGCTGAAAATCTTGCCCGGACTCGTTTAGGTGAATTATTTAATGCTGAATACACCAATGTCCAGCCTCATTCTGGGTCTCAGGCGAATATGGCGGCTCTAATGACTTTTTTAAATCCTGGAGATACAGTTTTAGGACTTGATTTATCTCATGGTGGCCATTTAACACATGGAAGTCCTGTTAACTTTTCTGGTCAATTATATAATTTTATTTCCTATCATGTTTCAAAAGAAACTGGTCGAGTTGATTTTGATGAAGTAGCCCAGTTAGCAAAAGAATTTCAACCCAAACTTATTATTTGTGGTGGCAGTGCGTATCCACGGTTTATTGAATTTGAACAATTTCGTGAAATTGCGGATTTGGTCGGTGCATATCTTATGGCGGATATCGCTCATCCTAGTGGACTTGTTGCGTCGGGTTTGCATCCATCACCTATGCCATTTTGTGATGTTGTAACCAGCACAACGCATAAAACACTTCGAGGTCCCCGTGGTGGTATTATTATGATGGGTAAAGATTTTGAAAATCCTTGGGGAAAAGTTGCACCAAAGTCCGGCAGAGTTAAAAAGGTATCGGAGTTATTAGATTCTATGGTAATGCCAGGAATTCAAGGTGGACCATTAATGCATATTATAGCCGCGAAAGGTGTTGCCTTCGGTGAAGCTTTAAAACCGGAATTTAAATCTTACACAAAAAAAATCATCGAAAATGCTAAGGTTATGGCGGATGAGTTTCTGAAACTTGATTACCAATTGGTATCAGGCGGAACTGATACGCATTTAGTATTAGTCGATCTATCTAATAAAAATATTACAGGTAAATTAGCTGAACTTTCTTTAGGGAAGGCTGGAATAACCGTAAATAAAAATATGGTTCCATTTGATGAGAGATCTCCTTTTGTAACGAGTGGCATTAGAGTTGGAACTCCTGCTGTTACAACACGTGGTATGGGAAAACTAGAGATTCAACAAATTGTAAAATGGATTGATCAAGTTATTTCTGATTCCGAAAATGAAGAAAATTTTTCTAGAATACGGTTAGATATAAAAACAATGTGTTCATCATTTCCAATTTATAAAAATATATAAATATTGGCCAATGGGGCGACATTTACTTCTTTTTATTTCTTTGCTTTATACAACAGGATGTGCATCAAAGTCGATCCTATTGAATCATCCGAATCTCGTTTCAATCTACTTTGAAAATAAAATACAAAAATTAGAAAAAAAGGCATCACCCACTAAAATTGAGAAACGAAAGATTCTTAAATTAAAAAATGAATATGCTTTTGGTATTCTTATGGAAAAAAATGATCGTTTGATAGGTCAAGATTATTCAAAAGGACTGGAAGGGTATCATAAAGCAAATATAATTTTTAATGAAGCGAAAATTATTGGATCTGAAATTTTGATTACTTCCTTTCCAAATTTCGAATTGTGGTTAAAAGGAAATTCCAAAATCACATTTTCTCATTCAGATATTTTTGATTTATATTGGTTAGCCGCAGCATATGGTGGAGCAATAAAATCAAGCCGAGGAAATCCATTTGAACTGGTTCATTTGCCATCTGTTGGAAAAATGTTAAAAACTGCAATTTCATTAGATCCAGATTGGGGAAATGGTGTATTACATACTGCAATGATGAGTTATACTTCATCTCGCCCTGATTTATCGGGGAAATCATTAATTGATTCTGTTTCCTATTATTTTGATAAAGCAGTCTTAATTTCAGATAGTCTTTATGCTGATCCCTTTATGATATATGCAGAGTCGATTGATAAACCATTTCAAAATAAAGGAGCATATGAAGAAAAACTCAATTTTATTTTAAACATGGATACGGATCGAAGTGCAGAGTTTGAATTGGGTAATATCATTACAAAAAAACGTGCAAAATGGCTTTTAACTAAAACAAATGAGATGTTTTTAGAATGAAAAAAATATTAATTACTATTTTAATAGTATCAACACTTGTATATGGACGAAAAATTAGAGTTAAAATGGCAACTTTGGCGCCAGAAGGAACTGAATGGCATGGAATGCTGTTGGAAATGGGGCAGAAGTGGAAAAAAGTTACTAATGGAAAAGTAGATTTAATTATTTATCCTGGAGGAGTATTGGGAGACGAACGGGATATGGTTCGCAAAATGAGAATTGGACAAATTCATGCTGCTGGAATTACAACTGAAGGACTAACTGAAATTGTACCCGATTTTTCAGCTTTCTATGTTCCATTGGCATTTCAAAATGAAGCTGATATATATAAGGTTTTAGACGATATGCAGCCAACATTAGAAAAAAAGCTTGAAGAAAACGGATTCAAGCTAATTTATCTAGCTGATCTTGGATGGGCATATTGGTTTTCAAAATCAAAAGTGACATCACCTAATGATTTAAAAAATAAAAAGATTTTCACTTGGGCAGGAGATTTTAAATGGGCGGAGATATATAAAAAAGCGGGATATACTCCTGTGCCTTTGGCATCAACAGATATATTATCAGGTCTTCAAACAGGTCTTATAGAAGCAATTTCAACAATGCCACTTTATGCGCTGGCTCAACAATCATTTGGTGTGGCAAATCATATGTTAGACTTAAAATGGGGTGCATTGATGGCTGGAATTATTATAGATAATAAAACTTGGAATAGAATTCCAAAAATATATCATAACGATATGATAGAAATTGCTCAGTCAATTCAGAAGAAGCATCAAGCTACAAATCGAAATGCCGAATCACAAGCTATAGAAGCGATGAAGCAATTTGGCTTAATTATACATACTCCTACTAAAGAGGAAACTTTGGAGTGGGAAAATGAAGTAAAAAAAATGGAGCCCTATTTACGAGGTAATGTGATTTCTGAAGATATTTATGATCGAGTTCTTGAGCTAACAGGCAATTAATTTTATTTTATGGCCAATTTAAAAATAAACCATGTAATTAATCGATTAAAATGGGGCGAAGATACATTGGCATTTGTGATCTTTGCCGCAATGACATTATTACCTGTTTTTGAAACAATAGCTAGAGTCTTTAATACGAATAGTATTCCAGCATCACAGGTTTTGGTTCAACATTTCACTTTATGGATTGGTTTTTTAGGTGCTATACTGGCCACACGTCAAAACAAACTTTTGGCATTAACAAAAGATCCATTATTTGATACTGCTGAAAAACCACATTTTGGAAAATGGATAGCAAAAGTGACGACATTTTTAGTATTGGTTGCTTTAACATGGGGCAGTTGGGATTTACTCAAGGTGGAAATGAAATATCCGATTGATATTGCACCAAATATTCCAAGATGGGTAGCTCAATTAATTATGCCTGTAGGATTCGGTCTAATGGCAATTCAGGTGTATTTTAAAAGTTATAAGAAGCATGTTCATCGTATTACTCTAATAATTGTTGGATTCCTTTTTTCTTTAAGTGCAATAACGGATGCAATTTTTGATGTAATCCCTGTAGTAGGAATAGGAATTGTTATACTTATTTTTGCTTTATTGAATGGTGCACCTATTTTTATTGGGTTAGGTGGTGCAGCAGTTTTATTCTTTTGGGCAGATTATACTCCAATTTCGGCAATTCCAACTGAAGCTTATCGTATTGTTGTTTCCCCAACTTTGCCAACTATACCACTTTTTACACTAGCAGGATATTTACTAGCCGAGAGTAAAGCCTCGGAACGAATGGTGTTGGTTTTTCGTGAATTATTTGGATGGATTCCAGGAGGAACACCAGTAATTATTGTAATTCTTTGTGCATTTTTTACCACTTTAACTGGAGGGTCAGGTGTAACAATTCTTGCTTTAGGTGGATTATTGCTACCGCTATTGTTGAAAGAAGGATATAGTCGTTCATTTTCAATTGGATTAATAACTGTTTCAGGTTCGTTAGGATTATTATTTCCACCAAGTCTTCCTGCTATTATATATGGAGTTACCGCAGGAGTTTCCGTTAAAGAAATTTTTATTGCAGGGCTTATTCCTGGAATTTTGTTATTAATTATGATGTCAGTATGGTCATTATACCAAGGTAAGAAAGAAAAAATAGTACCAAAGCCATTTAATTTGAAAAACGCAATTAAAGTATCAAAAGATTCAAAATGGGAATTTTTACTTCCTGTATTAATCCTTTTTGGTGTTTTTGGTGGTTTTACAACCTTGGTAGAAACTGCTGCGCTCACTGTGATGTATATTTTCTTTGTGGAAGTTTTCATTTATAAAGATATTAAATTAAAAGAATTACCTAGAATTGTCATTGACTGTGCTACATTGATTGGCGGAGTATTAATTATTCTTGGTGTAGCAATGGGGCTAACTAGCTACTTAATTGATGCTCAAATTCCTACTTTAATGTTAACATGGGCTAAAAGTGCTATTGCTTCTAAATACACATTTTTACTAATGCTCAATATTTTTCTTCTTTTAGTTGGGTGTCTAATGGATATATTCTCAGCCATAATTGTCATTGTTCCATTAATAGCTCCCTTAGGTGTTCATTTTGGAATTGATCCGGTTCATTTAGCAATAATATTTATAGCAAATTTGGAGTTAGGTTTTTTAACGCCCCCTGTTGGAATGAATCTATTTTTGGCTGCATATCGTTTTGAAGAAGACATGCCAGTTATATATAGTGCAACCTTACCATTTTTCTTGGTAAGATTATTAGCTGTAGGATTAATTACTTATATTCCAATTCTAACTTTAGGATTATTAAATTGAATTGGAACATTTTATTCTGTGAAACATATCTTGATTTTAAGAGACAAGGCAAGATATATTCGCCGTCCAAAAACAGGAGCATACATATACCTTAAACGCTATCAGTTCGCTTTTAAAGAGCGGATATATTATTAATTAAAATCTAGGAGACGTTCAATGAAGCGTTTAGGAACGACTATTTCATTAGTATTAGTACTAATGAATCCCATTCTAGCCCAGAGTGAAGCTGGCGCTATCTTTCTTCTCATTGCACCTGGAGCTAGAGCTGGTGGCATGGGGGAAGCTCAAGTTGCTGTAGCAAATGATGCTTATGCAAGTTACTGGAACCCTGCAGGTCTTGGTTTTCTTGAAGGTCAAGAATTGGCTACAATGCATGTAAATTGGCTTCCAGGTCTTGCAGATGATCTTTATTATGAATTTTTTGGTTTCAGAAAAAAATATCCTACGCTTGGTACAATCGGTGGACATTTGATATTTTTAAACTTAGGTGAACAAATTCGAACGAGTGAAACTGGCGATGAATTAGGAACTTTTACTAGCTATATGACTTCTTTTGCAATGTCTTACAGTGCTCTTATTTCTCCCACACAATCCTTTGGTTTAAATGCTCGAGTATTTTATCAACATTTAGTTGAAATGGGTGCTGGGAGTGAGAAAGGAAAAGGGACATCAATGGATTTTGGTTTTGATTTAGGTTATATGCACAAAGAATGGATATCACCGAAGTTGACTTTAGGAATAAATCTATCAAACTTAGGTCCTAAAGTAGCATTTATTGATCCAGATCAAGCAGATCCCCAGCCAACCAATCTTACTATTGGTTTTAATTATGCTGTGATAAATAGCGAATTCAATAAATTAAATATAGTGTATGATATTGATAAGCTTCTTGTTTCATCCTATCCAGATATGGATTGGGATAGTGATGGTTATATAGGCGGATTTGACGAAGATGGTAATGTGAGTCCCGGAAATGATTATAATGAAGATGGGCATTTAGAAATTGCACATACAGATCCGATTTATAAGGCAATTTTTACATCATGGGTGAATGATTGGTTGTTAGGTGGAGATATGGATTATGGCGCAGATGGCGCTGGAAATGGTGATAAAATCATTGGTGGTTACGATTGGATAGATGCAAATGGCGATGGAGAAATAACTGGTGGAGTTTGGTTTGACCCTAATTCAAATGAAGTCGTTGATCCAGGCGAAAATGAACTGGTACGTTCGAACGGAAATCCTGGGGACGATTCCTGGGGTGATTACAATGAATATGGCAATAAAGAAGTTGGAAATTCTAAAAAAAGAACTATTTCTAATGAAATTGATCGTCTAGTTCACAACATTGGTATGGAATATTGGTATGGAGAATACTTTGCTATACGTACCGGCTTTTATTATGATAAGACTGGGAAAATTAGTAATCCAACTTTTGGGATTGGATTACGATTTGCTGGATATGGTTTTGATTTTGGATATACCTACGGTGAAACTGGGCATCCACTTACAAATACGATGCGTTTTTCCCTTAATATGGAATTTTAAAAACTTTTCTATTTTATGATGACTGTATTTTTTCGCAGATCAATTCCATTGCTCTGCTTTTTTTCATTATTATATAGTGATATAACTGGTGATTTACGGGTTTGTGCCTTACGGGTTTCTTTTCAAGTTGATGAAGACGCAAGTACAACAGGGAATGGCGAATTTTTATTTGAGTCAAACGGCATAGATTGTGGAAGTTATACCATCGATTCACCACCACATGATCGCTCATATTTTGAATCTCAACTGACAGCTATAAATGGATATTTTAAAAATGTTTCATATAACAATTTTGGAATTGATTTAGCGCAGTCATCTGTATTCCCAATTACAGAAAATGAATCTTATACACTTGATAATCCAATGAATTATTATAACCCATATAATGAAGATGAGATTCAAGAAGAACGAATTGTTGAGTTATTTGCGGATGCAATAAATAAGGCTTTTGAAATAGATGAAATTAATTTTTCAATGTTTGATCTTGTTATTGTATTTCATGCTGGAATTGGACAAGACTTTTCTCTTCCATTCCTAGATCCAACTCCTGAAGATATTCCTTCTACATATATTGATAGTAATATGATACTAGCCCATTTAGGTTCGCCAAACCTAACAGTTGGAACCCATAACATACCGCATGGAATCATATTACCCGAATCACAAAACCATCTTCTTTTTGATATCGCTGAAAGTATGTTCTCGGATGCAACAGAACCTTGTGAATACCAATATGGACTTACAGGAACTTTTGCGCTAATGACAGGATTTGCTGTAGGATTGCCACCTTTATGGAATATTGAAACAGGGGAAAGCGGAGTAGGTATTTTTGGACTCATGGATCAAGGTTCTAATAATGGCCGAGGATTGGTTCCAGCTCCTCCCACAGCTTGGACTCGAGTATTTGCCGGTTGGGAAACTCCAACTATTGCCAATTTTGGCCCATCAATTAATTTGCCGTCGCGAAGTGAAAATTCATTGGTAAAAGTACCAATGAATGATTTCGAGTATTTTTTAATAGAAAATCGCAACAATACAATTCATAACGGTATTAGTCTGGATTCTATGAGGTTTGCCATTTGGAAAAATAATGGTGAAAATAATTATCCACCTTATACAGAAATTCTTCAAGATTCATCGGGGTTAGAAAAAGATGATAATGGTGTAGTTGTTTCTGTACCAAATTATGATATTGGGCTTCCAGCATCAGGACTTCTAATTTGGCATATTAATGAATCTATAATTAACGATGGATTAGAAGATTATTCGGTGAATTCGAATCTTTCTTATTTAGGTGTAGATTTGGAAGAATCTGATGGCGCTCAAGACATAGGGTATCCATCCATCCATTTTTTCAGCGATCCTTCTTCAGGATATTTTGGCGATATGTGGTTTAAAGGAAACACTCAATATGAATTAGCAAATCCTTCTATGGAAGGGTTGAGCCCGGAATTTGGCCCATTCTCTTTTCCATCCACAAAAGCAAATAATGGTTCTTCGACATTCATTACTATTGGGGACATTAGCGCATCAAGTGATACAATGGCTTTTACCGTGTCTAATTCTCTCCTAATGACAGGTTTTCCACTTAATGACGGCATTGTTGTGAATTCATTTAAAACGGGCGAACGAACGAAAATATTGGGTTTAAGTGATTCATTATGGATAACATCGGTTGATACTATATCTAACAAACTATATTTTCATCATATTAAAGAAAATATTATTAATTTTTTCATTGGTTTTGATGAACAAGAAAATCATACATTAATTGATGTAATTGAAAATGTTAAGGGAGCAGATGTAGTATCTCTTATTTATCGCTACCATTCTCGCTATGATTATTATCATCCAACAAACACTATTACAAAATTATTTGAGTTAGATGAAATTGTAGATGATAATATTTTTCTAATGTGGACTGATTCACTTTTATATATGTCTGATATTGAATGGAATTCCCATACAAAGAGAGTTTTCGCAACTTCCTTTAATTATGGAATTGATTTGGAGAATTCTGGTATCTCAGTGACAGATTTTAATGGTACACTTTCAAAATGGGAAAATCTTTCATTTAAATCCATTTCAGGAATTGATTTGGATTATGATTCAAATATTGATGTTTTAGCTTTGGATTCAATTGGGTCTTTGTATGCGTTTAATTCTGAATTAGTATTGTTGGCTGGTTTTCCAATGGCAATCAAATTGCAATCACCTGTTTTATCCCGAAACCTTTTCGGTGATGAATATCCTGAAATTGTAGCAAAATCGGCGGATTCTTCATCCATTTATATTTTTGATTATCAAGGGAAAATAAAATATCAAATTTCATCAACTAAGAACGATGAATTGGTTGGACTTAAATCGATCAATGGAAAAAACTCTATTTTAACTCATTTTTTAATATATCAATTTGATGATGAAACAGATACGAATGGAAATGAATGGTCATTTGAGCATGGAGGCTGGAGTAGAAACAGGACAATTAATTTAGAATATTCTTTTGAGTCCGAAGACGAGAATCAGCATATTCGTTCATATTGCTATCCAAATCCAATCCGAGAAAACTTGGGAACAATTCGTGTTGAAACTATTGGCGCAAAAAAAGTAGAAGTAAAACTTTATGATTTAGCTGGTTATCATATTAATACTTGGTCAAAAGATATTTACTTATCGGGAAAACAGATAGTTGAATTTCCTTGGAATGCATCTAAACAGGAATCAGGTGTCTATTTTGCTTATGTTGAAGTAACAAGCGATTCCGGAATAGAGTCTAATGTTATTAAAATTGCTGTTATTCATTAATGAAAAATATTTATACATATTTAATTTTTATTTCCATCGGATTTTCAGCTGTAGAATATAATCATCCTGAATTAAACTGGCACACTTTTGAGACTGAACATTTCAAAATCCATTTTCATGATGAAACAGAAATGACAGCACGGGAAGCCGCCACAGTCGCTGAAACTATTTTTCCTAAAATCACAAAATTTTACGATTTTGAACCGAAAGACAAAACCCATCTTATTTTAATTGATCCTGATGATTATTCCAACGGTGCGGCTTATTATTATGATAATAAAATTATGATTTGGGCATCTCCTTTAGATTTTGAACTCAGAGGGAGCCATCGATGGCTCCAGAATGTTATTACACATGAATTTGCTCATATCATTTCTTTACAAAAAGCGATGAAAGCTGGAACGAGAATGCCGGGTGCTTATTTTCAGTTTATGAATTACGAAGATGAAAAACGACCGGATGTTTTATATGGATTCCCTAATGCACTAATGAGCTATCCGATTCCAGGAACAGTTGTCCCGCCATGGTTGGCAGAAGGTGTGGCGCAATATATGTATGATGATGCGGATTACGATCATTGGGATACACATCGTGATATGATTCTTCGAGATAGAGCAATCCATGGAAATTTATTAAGTTTTACTGAAATGAATACATTTGGTAAAAAAGGGATTGGGAATGAATCAACCTATAATTCTGGTTTTGCACTTTCAACTTATATTGCCAATGAATATGGTCCTGAAAAATTAAAAGATATTATGATTGACCTTTCGTCTCCAACACAATTTTCCATTAATAATGCTATGGAAAATGTTCTAGGTGAAAATGGAGATGATGTTTATCTCGCTTTTAAAACATCATTGGAATTAAAGTACAATATGCTTATGTCCCCAATTAAAATTAATCCAGTTGAAGGGAATCAAGTCCAAAAAGATGGGACGACCAACATTTTTCCCAAATGGCATCCAAATAAAAATGGTTTTGCATATTTATCGAATAAAGAAAATGATTATTTTGGACAAACTGATTTATTTTATTATGATTTAGATAGTGATAAAGAAAAAAAAATCATGGGAGGAGTTCATTCTGCGCCTGCCTGGAATGTGAATGGCGATATTATTTATTATAGTAAAAAACCGAAATTTCCAAATAAACAGGGTTCAAAATTCTATGATATTTATTCATATAATTTCATAACAGAAAAAGAAGAAAGACTAACCATTGACGCACGGGCATATAGCCCAGTCTTTATAGAAAAAGATAGTACAATTGCATTTTTAGCTACTTATGATGGTGGACAAGATGTGTATATATTAAATTTGAAATCAGGTATATTTAATAAAATTACTGATTTTATTGATAGGCCAATTTTAAGTCATTTATCTTATTCGAAATATTCTCATTCTTTATTTTTCGATAAAACAATTCATCACTATCGCGATATAGAAAAAATTGATCTTAGTACAATGACAAACGAAGGAATTTGGAATCATAAACTTTATGATGAACGAAATTTATCAGAATCACATAATGGGACTCAAGTATTTTCAATGGATAAAAGTGGAATTTATAATCTTTACCTCATGAATTATGAAGACCAATCATTCGGCTATATTACCAATTTAACTGGCGGTGCATTTATGCCTGATATTTCTCCTGACGGTAAAATAATCTATTCGATGTATAAAAATGGTGGCTACACTATTGCTATTTTGGATTCTGTTCATACAATTAATGAAGATTACGTTGGTTATTCACCCACATATTTTGAAAATAATGCTTCACTTTCAGATCCTTTAATTGAATTGTATGAATCTGAATTTGATAATTATACAGATCAATTCCCGAATATGTTTATTATGCCAAAGCTAATGATTGATTATGGCACTGTAAAGCCTGGATTTTACTTTTATTCCAGCGAAGTCATTAATCGTTTATCTCTTTTTGGTGGCGCTTCAATAAATAAACTCAATGATGTGGATTTATTTTTTATTTTTGAATTTAAAAGATTTTTTCCAACTTTATTTTTTGAAACTTTTTATTTAACTCGAAATACAAGTGATAACTCTAAATATCAAGGCATATACGAGATTGAAGATGATATAAAATTTAGATTAGTTCAATTTCGTTCAGGCTTAAGAATCCCTATTTTTGGAAGTCTTCTTGAAATTTCTGGAACTCGTCAATGGTATAGAGCATTCATCAATCAAGAAGTCATGACGAGTGAACATGGAATCCTAGAAGCTGGCGCAGCTTATGATTATTTTAGAGGGTGGTCGTTAAGTGGAAATTGGTCACTCGATATGGTGAAACGGCGGTTGGATAAAACAATTAATCCATCTAAAGGGTTTAAGCTGTGGAGTAAAGTGGACTTAGAAAAAAACGATTTTATTGAAGGTTTAAATTTATCTGAATCTGGTACTCTTACTGAAAATTTCCAAGATTATAATCTTGGTCGAATTCAAGTTGGTGGATCCTATCATTATGAAATACCATGGCGAAATAGATTTACCGTTTCTCTCTCGAGTCAGTTTGGATGGATATCTAACCAAAACGTAGACTCATTTTTTCATTTTTACCTAGGCGGAATGCCTGGAATAAAAGGTTATCCATTTTATTCAATTCAAGGACCAAATCTAGCAATGGTCGATGCGACCTTTAGGTTACCAATATTTAGTGAAAAGCATTATAAAGTAAAATGGATGATTTGGCAAAATAGTACCTTGGGTGTAATCTTGCAAATGGGAGATGCATGGTCAGGAAAGTTTTCCACAAATGAAATAAAAAAATCACTTGGTATTCAATGGAGGTTGAATGGGTTTTCTTTTTATAACTTTCCCACTGCAATTGAAGTGGAATATCATCAACCTTTAGATAAATTCGAACGAGAAATCAATGAAACAACTATCAAATACGGTACAGAAGGGCGATCCTATATTAAAATTCTTTTTGATTTTTAGTATACTAATACTATCGTTAAATCCTGTACTTGCACAAGATTCTACATCGATAACTTTACCAGCTGAAATCAATACTACATATCCAGGGAAACCGCTTATAATGTCTTTAGTGATACCTGGCTCAGGTCAATATTATAATAAGTCTCCTTTATGGAAGACTGCTTCGTTTTTAGGAATTGAAATTGGCAGTATTTTTGCTTGGAATCATTTTAAAGAAAAAGCGAACTTATTACGTACTGAATACCAGAATTATGCTGATATGAATTGGTCAATTGGCACCTGGGTAGAAAATAGGTTTAATCCTCCTTCCCGGATTTATAGTGAAATGGCATGGACAAATTTTCCTGCTCTGATTAAAATCCATGGGACTCATGAATTAACACTTGTTCTCTCGGGTACATTGAAAGAACAATTTGGTGAATTTGTATCTTCAGATAGTCTTGAAACTCACCCCGACTGGGTTGATTCTGGAGAAATTTCAGTTGTAACTGATAGACATTTTTATGAAAACATAGGAAAGTATGATCAATTTGTTGGTGGCTGGAGCGATGTTCAAGACGCATGGTACTGGGAAGAGAAGCAGCTTGAAGATAGTACTGAAATTGTAATAAAAACGCCATATAAAGAAGATTACTTAGGTCAAAGGGTCAATTCTAATCAAGCATTAACTATGGTTAAGTACAGTATTACTACTTTATTATTCAATCATGTACTCAGCGGGTTTGAAGCAGTCTTAACTAGTCAAAAACAATCACGAAAGAATCAAAGGGTGGAAGAAATAGAAACTGATATTAGTTTACTATATAATCCATTAAACACCGCTGGAATTGGCGGAATTTCATTAACTATAAATTTTTAAAATTATGAAAAATATATTACTCTTATTAACAATATCATTTTCGATCATTATTTCATCATGTGCGGGATCAAAATCCAGTGATGAGATTACATTAAAAGAAGTTTTTAAATTGGGACTCGAAAATTTAGAAAATGAAAAATATCTACAGGCACAATTAAATTTCACACAAGTGGTTATACGTGGAACGGGTTCAGATTTGGGAGATGATGCTCAATATTATTTAGCTGAAGCTTATTATCAGAATGAAGAATACTTAGAAGCAATAACCGAGTATGAAAAGCTAACTAGAAGAATGGGATTTAGTCCTTTTGTGGAAGATGCTCGATTTAAAATTTGTGAATCATACAGGATTGAATCACCAAAATATTTCCATGATCAAGAATACACGGAAAAAGCTCTTGAAAGATATCAAGAATTTTTAGATGACTTTCCAAATTCAAAATTTGGAAAAGATGTTCAAGCATCTATTATTGATTTAAGAGAAAAATTAGGTGAAAAATTATTTGAAACCGGAATTCTCTATATGAAAATGGATGAGTTTGAATCGGCGAAAATGGCATTTGAACTGGTATTAGATAAATATTATGATACAGAAATGGTTCATAATGCCAGGCAGGGAATTGTAATAGCTTTAGCTTTTAACTATCAAATTCAAGAAGCAATTGAATTTTTAGATAAAAATGAATTGTCTTTAAAAAGTAATTTATTATACGAAGAAGCTATGGGCGCAATTGAATCAATTCAGCAAAAAGTCAAAAAAGAGAAATAATGAAGATATGCTTATTTGGCGGTACATTTGATCCGCCACATATAGGGCACTTGCTTATTGCTCAAACAGTTTGTGAAGAAGAAAATTTTGATAAAATTTTATTTATTCCAGCTTATAATCCTCCTCATAAAATTGAAAATACGCCTATAAAAAATAGATTGGAAATGCTTGAAATTGCTGTCAAAGGAAATCCAAACTTTGAAATTTCGGATGTTGAAATAAAACGAGGTGGCATTTCATATACTATTGATACAATTCAATCGATTAAAAATAGTTTAGAATCAAAAGACAACGAATATTATTATTTAATGGGAAGTGATAGTCTTCTTGACTTTCAAAATTGGAAAAATTCTAAAGAGATTCTTGAAGAATGTCAAGTAATTGTAGCAATTCGACCCGGGTTTCGCCCAAGTGATATTCCATCATCGATACTACAGCAAATTCAATTTGCAAATATTCCTAGATTTGAAATCTCTTCTAGCAACATTAGACATCGATGGGTCGAAAATAAAACAATTCGATACATGGTTACATTGCCTGTTTGGCGTTATATTAATAAAAATAAATTATTTTTTTAAGATGCAAAATCGAAATACCATCGAACCAAATTAATTCCTACAAGAAGAGCACCTTCTTTACGGCTGATTCTCCAGTTTGTGCGAATCATTAACAAAGTAAGACCCACCATTAGAACAAGTAGAAAGACACTATTGTAAATATCTCCGTCAATTAATGTGGGATTTATCATTCCGGCTAATCCCAATACACCCAATAGATTGAAAAGATCACTTCCAATAAGATTTCCTAGTGCAATACCATGTCGTCCCTTAAGTGCAGCTGATATTGAAGTAGCGAATTCAGGCGCTGATGTTCCTGCAGCAACGATTGTTACAGCAATCACCCAATCTGATACACCCATAGCATGAGCAACAATTGAAGCATGTTTTACCATTAAATGTCCACCGTAAACAATCAGGAAAAGACCAATGAAAAAATATGCATACGATTTCCAATTCGCATTGTGAGGGTGGACTTCTTCGGGAGGGTCTTTTTTAATAAAAAGGAATGCAATATATCCTACAAGTAATGAAAATAATAACATTCCTTCAAATATTGTAAATGAATCATCAGGTGATGCACCATCAAAACCGAAAAATAGAAAGAATATAAGTGCAGTAGTGAAAAGTAAAAACAATCCATCTCTATTAAATAATTTTTCCGAGGTTACTATTGGACGAATTATTGCAGTCCCACCAAGGATAAAGCCTAAATTGAAAATATTTGATCCAATTACATTTCCAATAGAAATATCAGTTTGGCCCGTAAATGCGGCACTTATTGTAACAGCAAATTCAGGCGCTGATGTACCAAATGCGACAACGGTAAGTCCAATGATTAAATCAGAGACGTTTAATGAGTGGGCAATCTCAGAAGCAGAATCCACAAGCCAATCAGCTCCTTTCCATAGCATTACGATGGAAAGGATAACAAGAATGCAATCGATAATATTTAATGTGTCCATATAACCTTACTTTAGATTTTCAACAGTATGAAAAATACAAAATAATCTCACTAACGAATGATTGAATATTATAAAATTATTAAATATTTTTTTCTTGAATTATATCAAAAATAATTCATTATATAGCCGAGAATTTTACCTATTTTCGGTATCTTAAATCTTACTTGATTTATTCATGATTGAATTTCAAAATGTAACATACACCCACCAAAAGGGATACGGACTGAACAATTTAAACTTGTCAATAGACGAGGGTGAATTCACATTTCTTATTGGACCTACTGGCTCAGGAAAAACGACCTTAATGAGATTGATTTATTTTGATCTAATTCCAGATGCAGGAATCGTAAATGTAAATGGTTTTTCGTCAAGTAAAATGACACGGCGTAAAATTCCTAAAGCTCGTAAATCCATTGGGATGGTTTTTCAAGATTATAAATTATTACCTGATCGTGATTTATTTGAAAATGTAGCACTCCCTTTACATGTGCTTGGTTTTTCAAGCAGGGAAATTCCCGACAGAGTTGAAGAATCATTGGAGTTAGTAGGATTAACGGGAAAAAATAATCATTTTCCAAATGAATTATCTGGCGGAGAACAACAGAGAGCTTGTCTTGCAAGAGCTATCATAAAAGAACCAGATGTATTATTGACCGATGAGCCAACAGGGAATTTAGATCCTATTGCATCGTTTGAACTCGTACGTCTTCTTGAATCAATTCATGAAACAGGAACGACTATTTTGATGGCATCTCATAATTACAATTTGATTAAGGGTAGAGGCCGACCCATTTTAGAGCTTAAAGATGGATTGATACGAGGTAGGTAATGGATAAGTTTCTTTATTTAATTTCTGAAGGAGGAAAAAACATTTGGCGTCACAAAATGACTTCTTTTACGGCCGTTTTTTCACTTTTTATCGCTCTTTTCTTTGTTGGAATATTGATAACTGCAGGAGAAAACACTCATAAAGTTCTTCAATATCTTCGTTCAAAATACAAAATAGAAGTATTTTTCAAACAAGATGTTTCAAATGAAGAAGCTGTAGGACTAATTCATCGAATTAAAAAAATAAAGGGAGTTCGTACAGCAACCATTATTGAAAAAGAAGATGCTGTTCGAATCTTTAAAGATCAATTTGGTGAAGATATTACAGAGATTTTAGGGTATAACCCTTTACCCGTAAGTGCGGTTATAAACTTAACTCGCACAAGCCGTACCGCTATTACTGTCGGACCAATAATCAAGGCGATAAGGTCTCTTGAACGAATCGAAGAAGTTCGATATCAAGGGAATTTAATAGGAAAAATAGAACAGAATTATAAACGAATTATAGACAGATTTCCTTACTTGGCCGGAATAATTATTTTTATCGCTGTTCTAATTATCTATAACACCATAAAACTATCTGTTTACTCTCGTCGAGATTTAATACGATCACTTCAACTAATTGGTGCTACTAGACTTTTTATAAAAATGCCTTTCATCATTGAAGGAATGCTTATTGGGTTAATCTCATCTATTCTGGTTTATCCGTCATTAATTGGAGTGGTAAAAGGTATCAATTATGTTTTTGCTCATTTTACATCATGGGACGTGACGCTAATATTTAACCCATTAGTTTGGATATGGATTTTAATATTGGTTATTGTTATTACCTTAGTCGGAAGCTATCGAGCTGCATCATCTTTTCTGAAATGATTTTTTATTTCTATTATTGTACAGACTGAAGTCTATTTCTTAAATTTCAAGCTGAACATTTTTTAATAATCGAACACTTTCATGTGTTTGATACTAATATTTAGGGCAAAACGTGACAGAATCACCAAATAAAAAACAAAAAAAGAAACCGAAATCTAAAGTTGAAAAAAACAAACTTTCAAAACAATCGGCAAAAGATTTAGAACTAATTTCAAAATTAAAAAAACAACTAGAAGACGCACAAGATAAACATCTGCGACTTCAAGCCGAATTTGATAATTTTCGTAGACGAAAAATGAAAGAATTATCTTCGTTACTTCAATTTGAAGGGGAGTCAGTTATAAAAGGCTTTTTGCCAATTTTAGATGATATTGAAAGAATGATTGAATCGTCTTCGGCTTCAGAGAATTCGTTAAAAGACGGTATTAAAATGATGGATTCAAAAATAAAAAAGTTTTTAGAATCATTGGATGTAAAATCCTTTGGTAATATAGGGGATGAGATGGATCCTGAAATTCATAATGCAATGATGACACAAACAGATGAAACAGTGGAAGACCATATAATACTAAATGTATTCGAAAAAGGATTTACCTATCATGAAAAAGTTATTCGCCATGCAAACGTTATTGTAAATAAAAGATGAGAGATCTTTATGACATAATTGGTGTTTCTAAAAATGCATCAAAGGATGAAATTAAAAAAGCATATAGAAAATTGGCTTTGAAATATCATCCAGATAGAAACCCCGATAATCAAGAAGCAGAGAAAAATTTTAAGGATGCTGCAGAAGCATATTCTGTTTTAAGTGATAATCAAAAACGATCTAGCTATGATCAATTTGGTCATGCAGGTGTAGGAATGGGCAATGACGGCGGTCGAGGTGGATTTAGTGGTGGCGGTGTTCACATGAGTATGGATGATATTTTTTCTCAGTTTGGAGATATTTTCGGTGGTACATCATTTGAAGGATTTTTTGGTGGAAATGGTCCAGGAAGAGCTCGAAGTGGTGGCAGTGATATTCGAATAAAATTAAAATTAACATTTGAAGAAATTGCACTAGGCATAGAAAAAAAAATTAAAGTTAAACGTTCAGTGGTTGCACCCGGGGCTCAATTTATCACTTGCCCAACCTGTCAAGGGCAAGGCCAAGTTTCTACCGTTCAGAACACCATTCTGGGACATATGAGGTCTACTTCAGTTTGCCCTCATTGTAATGGCTCTGGTAAAAGAATTGGAAATCGTCCTCCAGGAGCAGGTCCGGATGGTATGATTAAAAAAGAAGAAACCATTAAGGTTAAAGTTCCGGCAGGTGTTGAAGAAGGAAATTATATGACTTTGCAAGGACAAGGGAATGAAGATGTGACAGGAAACCCTGGTGATTTGATGGTCGTTTTTATAGAAGAAGAACATACTTATTTTATCCGGGATAGTGAGAATGTACTGCTTGAAGTAAATATATCTTACCCAACCGCTGTATTAGGTGGGAAGGTAGAAATTCCCACAGTAGATGGAAAAGCAGGGTTGAAAATTCCTCCTGGAATTCAATCGGGACAAGTCCTTCGAATGAAAGGAAAAGGTTTTCCTCGTTTGAGAAGTAGATCGAATGGTGATCAGTTAGTAAAAATTCAAATAGAAACTCCAATTAAACTTTCTAGAAGTGCTAAAAAAACAATTGAAACTTTAGAAGGTGATCTTAATCCAATTCTAAACCCATTTGCAAAACTTAAACTTTAATGACACTTTTTACCAGCCAAGAAAAACAAGTTGTACTATTCTTGATTTGTACATTGATTTTGGGTTATGGTATTAAACTTTACAAAACTTCCCATTTTTATGATGGGTTTAATTCTGTTTCTATTGAAGAAAAACAAAATTTTATGGCTGTGGCAAACCTTGCTTATGAAACAGAGAAAAAACAATCTAAAAATGAATCTAACTCTATAAAAGAAAAGGATTATAAACAGAAGGAAGAAATCATTAATATCAATACCGCTGAAAAGAAAGAATTAATTAAACTTCCAAAGGTTGGTGCCGTTACAGCTGAGCGGATTATTAGGCACAGGGATGATTATGGTCAGTTTAAAACTATCGATGATTTATTAAAAGTTAAAGGAATCGGTCCTAAAACTCTTGAGAAAATGAAACCACTAATAACACTATAAAATATCACTATGAAATTATCAAAACAAAATAAAACAGATTTACTCGAAATTGCTATCGTTTTAGCTATGTTCTTTCTAATCATTGTAATTTATGTTCCTGTTGCAATTTGGGAAGAAGAAGAATATTTTCAGGACGAAAGTAGATATCGAATGCAGAATCTTTATGATATTGAAGTATTTTATTCGCAATTAACGGGAGAGTATAATCCTAATTTTTTAGAAGCAATGACTTTAGTTAATTCTACCCGAGATTCAACAGTTGCTGATTCCTTATTTATTGGTGAACAAAAAATATATTTTAATGATAAAGAGTTTTTGGTAGATGTGACAGAATCATTTACGTTTGAATTTGATACAACATTTGGTTTCAAAAGTTTTCGTCGAGATACTGTTTTAGATACAACATTGCAAATTGCTGTTTACATGGAAGATTTAGGTCGCAACGATACATCTTTTATTCGAATAAAAGATTTAGCTACTTACGAAAGTAATGAAAATTTTATTGCTATTGTAAAAGAAGAACCCATGAAACGTGTTGAGGCAATTGAATACTACAAAACATATTTACCAGATTCATCTACCTACTATTGTCCATTAACCAACAACCCATATCAACTGGAAATTAGTGAAGATGGTACTGGAATTCAGGTTTCTAGTCCAATTACTGAGATTATAATAGAGCCCCGCTATTTATTATTTTCATTTAACGCTATTAGTCATGGTTTAATTAAAGACGGTCAAAAAAGCTGGGATTAAATTAACATATAAGCTATGGTCGGTTTAGTTATATCAGACACATTTTTACTATGTGGAACTTGGGACACTAGCGAGCAAAACTCGACTCTCAAGAATATAGTTAAAGTGCCATTTACTGGTACTGTTTCTTCAAATATATATGATGAATCGGAGCTTAATTCTATTTTAGGATCTGCTCTTAGAAAAGCAAGAGAAACCTTACCGATTGATGGTCAGGACGTTATTGTTGGTTTACCTGACGATTTTGTAAATCATTCTGTAATAGAATCGGAATTTGATTTATCGAAAAGTGATAGCCTAGATTACATTCAATGGATTCAATCTAAAAAAGGGAAACTTGATTCTCAATTAATCTCAATATTTGGTCAAGTTTATTTACCTGATGAATCAAATATCCATATTTGTACAATATCAAAAGTTCTTATAAGAACCATAAAACTTTCAATTGTAGAACTGGGAGGAAATCCGTCTTGGATGGGACCAGTTAGCTCTCTTTATTTAGATGGGTCAGGAATGTCAGAAGCCGCTATTATTCAACGTAACGGCAATCGATATTCATTCTTAAAAGTTCAAAATAATAGATTCGATATGGGGATAATTGCTTTTTCGGGCGGCGTTGCAAAAATAATCTCTACAACTGATGATAAAGAAGAAATTACTTTAGCAGCTTTAGGTTTAGAAGATTCGTATCTAGATGATATTCCGGTATTTTGTCCACAAAAATTAGGCCGGCAAGCTATCTCAGCATGGGAAACATCGGATTTTAGAATTAGTATTCCATTTGATGGCATAGAAATTAACAATCAAAGTGTTGATGACATTCCTGAATACGAAGCAAATATTTTAACTCAATTAATGATTAGCACCTCAGTAAATAACTCATTCAATTTTTTTGATGATTCGGGTATTACAGATTTCTTTTTCACATCAGTTATACCGCCTAAGGTTATTGATGTTGATAATAGTGAAAGATTACTAATTGAAAAGCCTAAAGAAAAAAACAAAACAGATTCTCAACAAAAATCTACGCCTTTTGTATTGGCACTTATATTGCTTGTTATGTTATTTATTGGTATTAATTATTTCAAATTGCAAAAAGAATTAAATAATTCGTTTTTTGGAATAAATAAAAATTACTCAGTAAAATTATCAGAATCTAAAATAGATGAATTAATTGTAAAGAATTCAAATAAACCATCCTATGATTTATTATTGCAGTCAAAATCAATATCTTCAGCATTATTATCAATATTGACACAAACAGATTTAAATCGGTATAACTCATTAACGATTACAAAATCATTTTTAAGTTTAGAATATTTAAGTGGAACCAATCCTAATATTGAAAATATACTTGGTGTAGAACCTACATCTTTTTCAGTGGAAGCAATAGGACGAGATAGTACTATCTTTCTATGGTATTACAGTTTTGACCTACCAAACATTTCTGGAGATATTTCAAGTGGAGAATTGTCTAAACTAGATTTGATGATTCAATTGGACACAGCATTAACTGACTATTCATTGAAATATTTTGAACAAGTATTTACAGAAAATCAAATATATGGACCATTACTCATTTGGGTGAAAAATAAAGCAGATATTTTACAAGCTAGTGCAATAATTTCAAATGTAGGTGATAATATTCTGTTAAGAAAATTTGTATTATTTAATGAAGCAGATCACCCAAGCCCTCGTGCTGGGTTTTATGTTTCAATATTAGAAGATTAGATGCAGATATTAGGTGGGAGATTTAAAAGGCTACCAATTAAGTCGCTTCCCCAAATGCCTTATCGTCCTACAAAATCAATTGTAAGGAAAAGTTTATTTGATAAACTATCACCTTTTCATTATGATTCAGTTTTAGATCTTTTCTCTGGAACCGGAATCATGGGGTTTGAGGCTGCTAGCCGAGGTGCAAATTCAATTACATTTGTTGAACAGCATGGTAAATGTATTGATTTATTAAAAGAAAATTCTTTAAAGTTTTCGGGACCTAGTTATACATTTGTCCGTTCAAATGTATACAAATATTTAAAAAATAATAATATTTTATATGATCTTATTATTGCGGATCCACCTTATGGGGAAACAAATTTAGATTTACTTGCGGATAATGTCCTTAATCATTTAAATAAAAATGGTAAATTCATTTTAGAATGCGAAAAAAAACAAACCCCTTTGATAAACTCTGACGTATTAGATTATGGAGATACACGAATCTTACTATGGACAAAATAATTAGAAAAATAATATATCCAGGCACATTTGATCCAATTCACAATGGCCATATAGACATTGCAACTAGAGCTGCAAAATTATTTGATTCTTTAGAATTTGTCGTCGCAGATAATTCTGAGAAAAACCCATTATTCTCCGGAGATGAAAGAAGCCAATTAATTTCTGATTCTACTCAACATATCGAAAACATAAAAGTAAGCCAATTCAAAGGGCTTGTTGTTAACCATGCGAAAAATTCTAATGCAATTGCAATTATTCGTGGTCTTCGGCATGTAAGCGATTTTGAGTTTGAGTTCCAAATGGCCATGATGAATTTTCATTTAGATCCTGATATTGCTTCATTGTTTATGATGCCAGATGAAAAATATATCCATTTAAATTCAACAGTTGTAAAGGATGTTGTAAAGAATGGCGGGGACATTTCGGCATTTGTCCCAATCGGTGTAAATAAAGCATTATTATCTAAATATTCTCAATAATTATTTTTAAACTTAGGCGTTGATTTTTACTATAATTAATCTATTTTAATGCCAACTTACGATTATATATGCTCACAATGTGGGGATAGGTTTGAACACTTTCAATCTATGACATCCACAACACTTTCTCAGAAGCCAAGCTGTGAAGATGATAAGTGTAATGTAAAACGAGTGGTAAGTGGTGGAACTGGTCTAATATTTAAAGGTACTGGTTTTTATTTGACTGATTATAAAAACAAAGTAAAAACGGATAAGCTTGGTAATACAAAAAAAGGAAAGATTGATAATCCTAAACCTCAGACAAAAAAGAAAATTGGAGATACAAAAAAATGAATAATGCAAATAAAATTACAATGGAAAATGGCAAATTGAATGTACCTGATAACCCAATTATTCCATTTATAATTGGAGATGGAATTGGACCTGATATTTGGAATGCATCAGTTCATGTATTCAATAAAGCAATCGAAGCTGTTTATGGTGATTCTAAAAAAATAGAATGGCTTGAAGTTTTAGCGGGTGAAAAAGCATTTAAAGAAACTGGCAATTGGTTACCAGATGAAACTCTTGACTTAATTAAGAGTCATTATGTTGCAATCAAGGGTCCTTTAACTACTCCAATTGGTGGAGGCATACGGTCTTTAAATGTTGCATTACGACAAATATTAGATTTATATGCATGTGTTAGACCTGTAAGATGGTTTGAAGGTGTACCGTCTCCAGTAAAAGAGCCCAATCTAGTTGATATGGTTATTTTTCGAGAAAATACAGAAGATATTTATGCAGGTATTGAATGGATGCAAGGTACAGAAGAATTAGAAAAAGTTAAATCATTCCTAATTAATGAGATGGATGTGAGTAACATAAGATTTCCGGATACATGCAGTTTAGGTGTAAAGCCTGTTTCCATTGAAGGTACACAAAGAATAGTACGTTCTGCCATCGAATATGCTTTAGAAAACAATCGAAAGTCCCTGACGCTAGTTCATAAAGGGAATATAATGAAATTTACCGAAGGTGCTTTTAGAGATTGGGGCTATGATGTTGCAAAGAAAGAGTACGGTGCAACTGACTTGGATGGTGGTCCATGGCAAATAATTAATAAAGATGGAAAAGAGCTTATTGTTAAAGATGTAATTGCGGATGCGTTCTTACAACAAATTTTATTACGACCTTTAGAATACGATGTAATAGCGACACTAAATTTAAATGGCGATTACATTTCGGATGCCCTCGCTGCAATTGTTGGCGGCATTGGTATTGCGCCAGGTGCAAATATAAATTATATCACTGGGCATGCTATTTTCGAAGCAACACATGGTACCGCACCAAAATATGCAGGTAAGGATCAGGTGAACCCAAGTTCTGTAATCTTATCCGGTGCTATGATGTTTGAATATTTAGGCTGGCAAGAAGTAGCAGATATTATTGTTAAGGGTATCCAAGGTGCTATAGAACAGAAAAGAGTTACTTATGATTTCCATCGCCTCATGGATGGTGCTACGAAATTAAAATGTTCCGAATTTGGAAATGAAATTATTGCCAACATGTCTTGATTACGTCATAGCGCTTCAATTATAAATTCATGACAGAATAATCCTTTCAAAAAAATTATGTTTATCGATTTTACAGAAATAGAACTTATCGCTGGAAGAGGCGGAAAAGGTGCGGTGCATTTTCGACGCGAAAAGTATTCACCGTTGGGTGGACCTGATGGAGGTGATGGCGGGCGAGGTGGTCATATTATTTTCAAAGCAGACTCAAACCTTCATACGCTTCAAGATGTGCGTTATAGACGGAAATATAAGGCTGAAGATGGTTCTTCTGGCGGAGGCTCAAGGAAGTCAGGGAGAAGTGGTAAAGATGTGGTCGTATTAGTTCCTATTGGCACTTTACTGAGAAACAAACTTGATAATTCTATTGTAGCTGATTTGGTCAATAATGACGAATCTTTTATCGTATGTCATGGAGGAAAAGGCGGAAAAGGAAATGTCAAATTTAAATCATCTACTAATCAAGCTCCCCAAACGGCGCAACCGGGTTTATTTGGTGAAACAGGGAATTATGAAATTGAATTAAAAGTATTGGCAGATGTAGGGTTAGTTGGATTGCCAAATGCTGGAAAATCCACCTTATTATCTCGCATATCTGCGGCTAAACCTAAAATATCTGATTATCCATTTACAACATTAGTTCCAAATTTAGGAATTGTTAAATATGGAGATTACAATTCCTTTGTAATGGCTGATATTCCCGGTTTAATTAAGGGTGCCAGTGCAGGGAAAGGATTAGGACATCAATTTTTAAAACATATAGAACGAAACAAAGTACTTCTTTATTTGATCGACGGGACAGATGAAACACCTTACAAGTCATTTAATACCTTAAAGAAGGAAATATTAAACTTTAATCCAGATTTAGGAATAAAACCCTTCATCATTTGTAGAACTAAATCAGATATTGGAAATAAATTATCTGATGAATGGAAAAAATTCGATAAAGATATCCTTGTAATTTCAGCTGTCTCAGGAGAAGGATTAAATAATCTAATTTCAACGCTAGTTAAATCAATTCAGTAAATGAATCTAATAACGCTTATAAATTTATTAAATGTACCTAAAATAGGGCAACAACGCATTCGTTTGTTAATCTCTCATATTGGACAAGATTTAAATCCATTTGAGTTATCTATCAAAGAATTATGTCAGGTAAAAGGAATAGATCAACAATCTGCAAACGAAATAGTTAAATATTCTGATTTTGAATATGGAATTATTGAGTATGAAAGTGCAATAAATAAAGGGTATTCGATACTCTCTTTTTGGGATGATAATTATCCGATGCTTCTTAAAAAGATTTATAATCCACCTGTAATTTTGTATTGCAAAGGAAAACCTCTACAATATAAAGAAGATTGCGTTGCAATTGTTGGAACAAGACGATTTACACCTTATGGTAAAATGGTTACTCAGAAAATAACAAATGATCTTATAGCATCTAATATTTCAATCGTGAGTGGTTTAGCGAGAGGGATTGATACTATTACTCATAAAGAAACTGTCAAATTTGGTGGAAGGACTATTGCTGTTCTGGGATCGGGGATTGATGTTATTTATCCAGCAGAAAATCAAAAACTTGTTGATGAAATTTGTGATAAAGGATCTATAATAAGTGAATTCCCCTTAAGAACAAAACCTGATAGGGGAAATTTCCCTATGAGAAATAGAATTATTTCTGGGTTAAGTCATGCAACAGTTATTATTGAAGCAGGTGATAGAAGTGGTGCAATTTTAACAGCGCTCAACGCTGTGGATCAAAATCGAGATGTATTTGCTGTTCCAGGCCGTATTACTGATAAACAAAGTATTGGTTCAAACCGTATGATAAAAAATGGTGCTGTACCTATTTCCAATGGTGATGATATAATTAGTGAAATTAATCCTCGTTTATTCAATCCTTTGAAAAGTGTCCAAAAAACAATTTCTATTGAACTAACAAAGCAAGAAAGATTAATTTTTGACCATCTAGGACATGATCCAGTGCATATAGATGAATTAGCTAAATCAATGAAAATAGGAATTACAGCCTTGTTGCAAATTCTTTTAAAATTGGAATTAAAAAATGCTGTTCATCAGATTGGAGGAAAACAATTTGTACGTGCATAATCATTTGGTACGGAATAATTAATAAGTAACTTTCCCCCTTGAAAAACCATAATTATGGAGAGGTGGCCGAGTGGCTGAAGGCGCCCGCCTGCTAAGTGGGTATGCGGTTTATAGCCGTATCGAGAGTTCGAATCTCTCCCTCTCCGCACTTTAAAAGATGAGAAACCCTGCATAAGCGGGGTTTTTTGTTACTGGGATAATGGCTCAATTTATAGTTGATTATTAGTTATAGTCTGGAACTCGCCTGCTAAGTGGGTATGCGGTTTATAGTCTGAATGTGGTAGGTTTATGATTATTTAAATATTCGGGGGAAAATTACTGTACCTTCCCACTAGATGATTATCTAAATCAATTTATTCAAAATTTTATTATAAATCTTCATCAACCAAAATAGTTATCCCTAATTGTTTTTCTACTAATTTTGCGATTTCCATTTCTGCAGTCATAACAATTCCATCAGCTTCTATTAGTTCTGATATTTTTGGTCCTAGAAGTTGAATTTGCTCGGAACTGAGTAATGTTTTGAGTCTATTTAAAACATTAGTTATATAATTGATTTTTTCCGAGTTTGATTTTTGTCCGAATATTTGATTCGCTTCATTCAAAAAACGATCAGCACGTTCTTCAGAGAACTCAGGAAAAAGTTTTGAAATTGTACTAATCCAAGATTGTCGTTCTTCAAAATCAACTTGACCATCGGCTAATTGAATTGCAGCGCATAAATGTGTCACAGCTTCTATAGGCGACATATCTGCTGGCGAATTTTTTTTTTTTTGATTCTTGTCCTTACGACTAAACCACGCCATTACTGATTATCCCATTCTTCTTCAGTAAATGTTTTCATACTTAACGCGTGAATTTCATGTTTCATGAGTCCACCCATTGCTTCGTAAACTTTGCGATGCCTTTGGACAAGTGATTGATCAACGAAATCATTAGAAATAATAATAACTTCTAAGTGAAAGCCACCATCGTGCATTTTATGGTTTAAATGACGGCCGGTAAAATCTTTCACTTCAAAATGGCTTAAAGTCATGTTTGCTTTAAGTCTATTTTCCATTTCAGTTTCAATTGTCGTTGTATTTTTGGGTAAAGTGTTCGAATTTTCATGCATGACAGATCCTAAGTTATTTCAATTAACAGATGATGATAAAGTTAAATACCTTGCCTTAATAGAAGATATAGATGTAAATCATACAACATCTATTACTAAATTATTGGGTATAAAGTTAAAAAACATTTTGGATTCTGGAAATCTAAACATCATTGAAGCAAATTTAATAAATGATATGGCATTGCTCATGGGTGTATTAGAAATGAATCCTGACCTTCCAAAATTAATTGTGAAAAAAATTCTTTTTGCCATGACATATTTTGTTGATGAAAATGATGAAATTCCTGATATCATCCCAATCTATGGCTATTTAGATGATATTACAGTTGCTGAATGGGTAATGAATGATATTAAGAGTCTCATACCACCAATATCTGAGTCATAAACTTTTATTTCTTGTTTACAGACTCTACAGTTTTATTTAAATCTTCTTCTGAAAATTGCCATTGGCAAGGTACGCACCACCAAGGTTTTCCAAAGTATGTTTCAGAATTTTCCACAAGTTCTAGAGCTTCATCACATTTAGGGCAATTTTGTTCAGAACCATCTTTTGGCCATTTGTAATTTGGGCGATATTTGAACCCATTTTCATAAGTATAGTGTTTTAACATGAAAAGAAATTACAGTTAATTTTGTAATGAATTAATATGAGATTTAAAATATTGACAAAATAACATAAAGTAATACACCAACCAAAGATAGACCAACATAATTTTGCAATTTCAATTCTCTTTGCATTGATTCGATTTGAGATAAATAATGATCATAGAAGAGAAAAACTTCTAAAGTATCATTTTCAGCAACATAAACTCTTTTAATGCCTTCACTTAAATTTTGACGAATTTTTTCAATTTGAATATCCGGTGGAATATAACTGACCTCATGAAAACCCGGCAATACAGGAACTGGCCCTTTCATTGGGTGAGTGCCTACATAAAACCCATCTATAAAAAATGGAACTTCCATGCTGTCTGTTTTTATATTAATAAAACCAAATGATTGGAGCTCATCTTCGGTTTGTGCGTCTAATACCGATAGGGAGAACAGGAGACTAAATATATTGATAAATATCTTTTGCATACTCACTAAATTATTTTTGTTTTAACATGAAATCAAATAAGTAAATTTCTTGTCGAATGAACCCCAAATTATATCTAAAATCTCTCAGTATTGCTATATTAATTCTGTCGCTCGGTGGATGTGCATATTTTAACACATTCTATAACGCTCAACAGTATTATGACGAAGCAGAAAAAATCCGTTTACAGAAAGAAGGGGAATCAATTTCCATCACTGCATTGGATAAATATGGTAAAACAATTCAAAAATGTCATAAAGTTTTAGGGGATTATCCCGACTCTAAATTTCGAAATGATGCCATCCTACTCATGTCAAAAGCTAGGTTTTATCGCAAAGATTACGATTTAGCATTGGATGATTTAAAAATAATTATTGATAAAGGGAACGAAAAACAAAAAGAAGACGCATATTACTGGCGGGCTTTGTGCAAATGGAAAAAAGGAAATGCTCAAACAGGCATTAACGAATTAACTGATTTACTTGAAGTATCTTATGATAAGCAAATTCAATCAAAATGTTATTTATCCCTTGCCGAAATTGTTTCAGAATTAAAAGAACCTGAAAAAGCCATGGCTTATTTATTAGAAGGGGCAAAGCTCACTAAAGATAGAGATCAAAAAGGGATTATTTATGGTCGCTTAGCAGAAATGGCTTTTAATCGTGAAAATTATGAACTTGCTATGGATGGATATAAAAATGTAATTGCACATTCTCTTTCAAAACAGAAAGGAGAAACAGCACACTTACAAGTTTTGAAAATATTAAGAATTCAAAAAAAATATAGATCTGCCTCACGAAAAATTAAAGGTATGTTAACAGATGATAAATTTAAAGGAATCGCAGGAAATCTAGAATTAGAATTAGTTCAATTATATCGAGAGCAAAATGAAATTGAAGATATCGAATCTCGACTAGAATCAATTGTAAATACATATCAACGTACACCTGTTTCTGCAGAAGCTTATTATTTACTTGGGCAATATAACGTTTCTCAAAATTGGGATCTTGATAAAGCGAAAAACTATTTCAATTTAGTTTCAAAAGAATCCAGTAAATCGCTTTTTTCACCAATAGCAAAAAGTAAAAGCAAAGCTATTGATATTTATCAAGAAGCCGAAAAAGATTTAGAAAAGCATATCGAATTGTTGTCCATAGATTCAAGTTTAGTATCATCTGAAACGGACTCAAATGATATGGGTGTATCTGTGATTATACCTGACAGATCAATTCCAGAGCTATATTATCAACTGGCAGATTTAGAATCTTTCAAGTTTAACCGAAACGCCGAAGGAATTTCCTATCTGAAAATTATTATTTCAGATTATCCAGAATCACCATTTCATGCTAAAGCGATGTTTGCAATTTCATTTATGTTTGATAGTAATGGTGATTCTTTGGAAGCAACAATTGCTCAAGAACAGCTAGAGAAGACATATCCTAATTCTGAGTACACAGCTTATTTAAAAGAAGGGGTCACTATTGAAATAAACGAGCAAGAAGAGATGTATAAACTCGCAGAAACACAGATTACTAATAATCCTGAAAATGCGATTCAATTAATGAAAGAAGCCCTTGATTTAAATGAGAGTAGCGAATTAGCTCCTTCATTGGCATTCACTATAAGTTATTATTATGATCAAATTGCTGAAATTGATAGCGCAATGAAATATTATGAATGGATTCAAGAAAATCACCCCAGATCTGACCAATACGATAAATCAGTTGCCCGAATTCAAGCATTGCAACTTGTATTATCTTCTATCGAATTGCCTCAAGATTCATTAGAAGTTATTCAGGAAGAAAATTGAGAGCGACCATTTTTTCTTATGTGTATCGTCTTATAAGATTTATAGTCACAAAAACTCTATATTTCATTCAATCAATATTATTTATTCCAAAAGATTTAGAGCCTGCAGTAAAGATTGGCGATTCAGTCATGAGCTCGATATCAATTATTGGGAAACCATTTTTTGATTTTAAAATACCAGCAAAAAATCAAATAGAACTTTTTGAGTTAAAGTTTCCATCTCCTTTAATAGCAGCATCGTTTAAATCTGACTATGACATTTTAAGTATTTGGATGAGGATGGGATTGGGTAGTGTGACTTTTAAAACAATTATGAAAGATATTAGATTTGGAAATAATAGACCAAGACTTCAAGATGCTTCTTTGGAAAATGAGAAGGGCTTATTGAACTCTATGGGGTTACCAGGACCCGGCATAGAAAAATTCAAACAAACTTTATCTGATATTAATTTGCAGGAATTTAACCGACCTTTAGGAATCAGTATTGGCGGAGATTCAGCTTCAGAGTATGTATATATCATAACTCAAATTGAAAATGCTCTAATTGAAAATCCTTACTCTTATTTTTATGAATTGAACATCAGCTGCCCAAATACAGTAAATGGACAAACTATTGGTGATAACCCAAATGAACTAGAGTTACTCTTGACCCAGGTTAGAGAATTCACTGATAAACCAATATCAATTAAAATTTCCCCAGACTTATCAAATGAACGTTTAATAGAAATTGGCGAAATATGTTTAGAGTTTGATCGCATTTTAATAAATACTGGAAATACACATTATAAAAAACCATCTGACGTTCATGTAATTCCTGAAAACTTTTCAATGAATGCTGGAGGCTTTTCGGGACCAGCGCTTTTTAACCGCACATTAGAGATGGTCAAATTATTTTCACAATTTAATACTCCAATTATAGCAACTGGTGGAATTTCGACTATTGAGCATGTTCGATCCTTGCAAAGTGCTGGTGCAATTCTATTTGGTATGGCAACAGCATTAGTATTTGACCCTTATTGTATTCCTAAAATAAATTATAAACTATAATATGTTTACAATTGTTTTATTAGAACCACAAATTCCACCTAATACAGGATCTACTGGGCGACTTTGTGGTGCAACCAATACAAGACTCCATGTCGTAGGGAAACTCGGCTTTGAGCTATCAGATAGAACGCTTAAAAGAGCTGGGCTAGATTATTGGGATTATATTGATTGGGAATATTTTCCGGATTTGGATGCTTATTGTGAAAATTTAATAAAAAAGAAAACATTCCATTTATTGACCACCAAATCTTCGAAATCGTATACATCACAGCGTTTTCAGGATGGGGATTATCTTGTTTTCGGTAGTGAAACTGCAGGGATTGATGAAGCTTTCTTAAAACGTCATTGGGAAAATACATGCACAATACCTATGGAGAATACAAATATTAGAAGTTTAAATCTTGCAACAAGCGTAGGAATAGTACTTTATGAAGCAATTCGGCAAGTTAATGAAACATAATTTTGTTATTCAAATATTCATTTTAGGTTTTCTCCTAACTTATTTCGCATCCTGTACAAGTGCGCCACGATATTCAACTGGTACACCTAAAACATCTAGCTCAAAAAAGAGTAAGGTTTTATCTCTTTCAAAGTCTTCATCAGTTAAAGGTAGGAGTAAAAAGAAAAGTCATCGAAAAGTGATGAATGGAGTTAGTTCCTTTTATGCAGAAGATTTTCACGGTAAACTCACCGCAAATGGAGAAGTGTATGATATGTATGGTGTCACTGCTGCTCATAAAACCTTACCGTTGGGAACTGTGTGTCGTGTGACTAATATTGCGAATGGAAAATCACTGATTTTGAGAATTAATGATCGTGGCCCTTATGTGAAAGGAAGGATACTGGATTGCTCTTATGGTGCCGCAAAAAAATTAGATTTTATAAATCAGGGCACTACAAATGTTAAAATTGAAGTCATGGAATGGGGAGATGGATCCTACATGCAACATAGGGAGAAACCAAAATGAAAAAATATTTTATGATTGTTAATCCACACGGTGGATTAAAAAAAGGAATTGGCATTTTAGATCGAGTCAAACCAATTTTTGAAAATAAAGATGCTGAACTCACTGTTTTAGAAACTGAATATGCTGGTCATGCACGTGAAATGGCACGAGAAAAAGATTTTACGGGATATGATGGTTTTTGTGCAATAGGTGGTGATGGTACCATGCATGAAATTATCAATGGTATGTTAACACGTCCTGATGGAAGAAAGTTGCCAATTGGTTTAGTAACTGGTGGTACTGGAAATTCATTTATGCACGATCTAGATTGTTTGGAACCTGAGAATGCGGCAAAACGAATACTCACGGGACGACTTCGCCCTATTGATGTTGCTAAAGTAGATGCAAATGGAAAAATTATATATGGCTTCAATATTGTCGGCTGGGGATTGCCAACTGATATTAATTTATTAGCTGAAAAAATGCGTTGGCTGGGTGAGCAGCGATACAATGTGGCATCTATCATTGAAGTGATGAAGGGAAAACAACGATTAGCTAAACTAATAATAGACGGAAATACAGTTGTAGGTGATTATGGTTTCATTCTAGGCTGTAATACTATTCATACCGGTAAAGGAATGATGATGGCACCTTTGGCTCAATTAAATGATGGAATGATTGATTTAATAATAGCTCGAAAAGCGAGTCGATTTAAATTGTTACGACTATTTCCAAAATTATTTAGTGGTGCTCATGTTGGTGACCCATTGGTTGACTATCGTCAAGTAAAAGAGTTTTCTATTATTCCACAGGAAGATAATATTTTGAATATTGATGGTGAAATGATTGGAAGCACACCAATTCACGTTACAGTCGAGCAAGGTTTAATAGATGTGTTGGTTTAAGTCTAAGGGAATAAAATGAACATGTTCAAAGGGCGAAATTTAATTAATGCGTTGGGGATTCCAGGGTGGTTATTCCTTATTTGGAAAGGTGATATCTATTATAGTTTTTTTATTTTAACATGTATCGTATTTGCCTTAGGTGAGTTTTATAATATGATGGAGAAAAAAGGTACTAAGCCTCTGCGCTGGGTGGGAATGTGTAGTGCAGCATTTATAGCGGATTTTTATTATTCTCAGCCTATAATCACAGGGCATCAAATGGTTGGGTGCGTCATTCTAATTGTTCTCTTAACTTTTATTTGGGAATTATTCTCCAACGAAAAGAATTCTGGTTTAAATATATCTGTAACCATGGCAGGAATTTTATTTGTTCCAATTTTACTCGGAACTGCAATTGATATTCGTCAATTTGACACATTCATGGGAAGCCAATTAACTTTAGCATTGGTTCTATCTGTTTGGGCCTGTGACTCAGCAGCGTTCATTTTTGGAACCAAATTTGGAACTGTAAAAATATTTCCTCGAGTCAGTCCTAACAAATCATGGGTTGGTTCTATTGCCGGGTTAATTGCATCAATGAGTGTATTTTATTTATTTTATCATCAAGAGTGGCTTGGGAATTATTTTTCTTTGAAAGACACAATAATATTCGGCTTTATAGCTGGTGTATTTGGACAAATTGGTGATTTTGCAGAGTCCTTATTAAAACGCGATGCTAATGTAAAAGATAGCGGCACAATTTTACAGGGACATGGAGGTGTTTTAGACCGGTTTGACTCCTTGATATTTGCCACACCAATAACCTATCTTTACGTTCATTTTTTGATGAATTTTTAATCTTTATATAAAAACTTTAATGGAACTAAAATCAATATTAGCTACAGATTGTGGTAGTACCACAACTAAAGCCATCCTTATACAAAAAATAGATGGTGAATATCGATTAACTTATCGGGGAGAAGCGCCAACGACTGTTGAAGCACCTTTCGAAGATGTAACCCGTGGCGTCCTTAATGCAGTTATGGAAATAGAGGAATTAGCGGGTCGTAAAATACTGGATGGGGATCATATTGTATCACCAATGAATGGAGACGAAGGTGTAGATATTTATATTTCGACTAGTTCAGCTGGTGGAGGGCTTCAAATGATGGTTGCTGGTGTTGTAAAATCAATGTCTGGTGAGAGCGCTGAACGTGCTGCTTTGGGAGCAGGATCAATTGTAATGGATGTAATGGCATCTAATGATGGACGACTTGCTCATGAAAAGATTAAAAGAATCAGAGACCTTCGTCCTGATATGATATTATTATCTGGTGGAATTGATGGTGGTACTATTTCTCATGTTGTAGAATTAGCAGAAATCCTACATGCAGCAAATCCAAAACCTCGTTTAGGGCAGAATTATAAACTTCCTGTGATTTATGCAGGCAATAATAAAGCTCAAGATCAGATTCGAGATACTCTAGGTGATATGGTAGATTTAGATATTACAGAAAATATTCGCCCAGTTTTAGAACGAGAAAATTTGGAGCCATCTCGTGATAAGATTCACGATCTATTTATGGAGCATGTGATGCAACAAGCACCAGGGTATAAAAAATTAATGGAATGGACAGATGCACCAATAATGCCAACGCCAGGTGCAGTTGGCTCTTTAATTGAAATGATTGCTGAAAAGGAGAATATTACTGTTGTAGGCGTCGATATTGGTGGAGCGACCACAGATATTTTCTCTGTATTTGAAGGTAAATTCAATAGGACAGTCAGTGCAAATTTGGGAATGAGTTATTCTATTTGTAATGTATTGGCCGAAGCAGGTTTAGAGAATGTATTACGTTGGGTTCCATTTGATATTAATCAAAAAGAATTAACGAATCGAATTGGTAATAAAATGATTCGGCCAACGACAGTTCCGCAATCACTCGAAGAATTATTTATAGAACAAGCTATTGCTAGAGAAGCATTAAGGCTTTCATTTATTCAACACAAAGAATTCGCAACTAGTTTGAAGGGGATTCAAAAAGAGAGAACAATTTCGGATGCCTTTGATCAATCTAGCTCTGGAAATTCGTTAGTTAACATGATGGATTTGGACTTATTAGTTGGGTCTGGAGGAGTATTGAGCCATGCGCCAAGACGTGCTCAATCTACTCGAATGCTTATTGATGCTTTCATGCCTGAGGGGATTACTCAACTTGCTGTAGATTCTATATTTATGATGCCGCAATTAGGTGTTTTAGCCAACATAGAAAAAGAAGATTTAGCGGAAGAAGCCCGAATTGCAGCTTTGGAAGTATTTCATAATGATTGTTTAGTTAGACTGGGAACTTGTATTACACCAGTTGGTAAATCAAAAAATGGAATAACAGTCCTTAAGGCAGACTTAATAATGCCAGATGGATCAACTATTCATCATGATCTTAAAAAAGATGAACTTTTTTGTATTGAAGTACCCTATGAACCAATAAAAGCAAAATTGACACCAGGAAAAAAAATGGACATTGGCGCAGGAAAAGGTGAAACTATCGAAACAACAATTTATGGAGGCGTGGTGGGAATAATATTAGATGGTAGAGATAGACCTATTACTATTCCTACTGATTCCGAAGAGAGACTAGGAGCACTGAAAAATTGGTCAGATGCTGTAAACGAGTATCCGGTTCATCGAGAGGTAAATAACTAATGGCTCATGCATACACTCCGGGACTTAAAGTATTACATCATTCTAAAGTCCAAAAGAACCGTCGCTTACCAATTAAGGGAACTGTTACAAAGCAAGTCGGAGATTTACTTAAGCCTGATGAAATCGTTGCAACAACAAACTTACCTGGAAATGTTCAAATGGTTAAGGTTGCGAATTTATTAAATATTGGACCAGCAGATGTATTGGATGCCATGTTAGTAAAAGAAGGTGATATTGTGAATAAAGGGAGTATGATAGCACAAACAGAAGGATTATTTGGCTTTTTCAAAACAGATGTAAAATCACCTATTGATGGGACGATTGAATCGATTTCTGATGTGACTGGACAAATTGTCATGCGTGATGCCCCAATTCCAGTTGAAGTTGACGCATATATGACTGGTACTGTAAAGGAAATTATTCCAGAAGAAGGTGTAATTGTAGAAGCTGATGCTGCATTTATACAAGGCATTTTTGGGATTGGTGGTGAAAGCCGTGGTTATATGGAAATCGTTGTTTCAAATCGTGAGCAGGAATTGACAGCAGATCTGTTGAACGAATCGCATAAAGGGAAAATAGTTGTTGGAGGGTCATTTATTAGCCTTGCCACTTATAAAAAAGCTTTATCTCTTGGTATTGCCGGTGTTGTAGTTGGCGGATTTAATTATTACGATCTTGAAGAAATTTTAGGTTATGTTCTAGGTGTTGCAATTACAGGTTCTGAAGATTTAGTTACATCGCTAGTGTTGACAGAAGGCTATGGTAACATTAAGATGGGTAAAAGAACGTTTGATCTGCTAAATGAGCATCATGGTAAATTTGTTTCTATTAATGGTGCTACACAAATTCGAGCAGGAGTTATTCGTCCTGAAATTGTTATTCCGTTAAAAGAGAGCGAAATCCCCGATTCGGCTCTATATGAATCAGGTGAAAAAGGAATTGGAGAGAATAGTCTTGTTCGAGTCATTCGTGCCCCGTATTTTGGTAAAATGGGTAAAGTTATTAGTTTACCACCTGAGCTACAGAAAATGGAATCAGAAACGATGGTGAGAGTCGCTATAGTTAATATAGGTGATGAAGCGATTACTATTCCGAGAGCAAATCTTGAAATGGTTGAAGTAGATTAAAATGTCTATAGTGAATAAAATCATTGGGGATATTAGTATTGATACGGATTCAGTTTTGATGTCAGATACCGAACAAGATCGTGCTTTTTTAAATCGGATTGCAAAAAAAATTCAAAAATCGGGATTTGTTACACCAGCTATTTTCTTTTTAGAAACGACCAAACCGCTTGCATTACTTGGTAGTCACGCACTTATTTTTTTTGGTCCAATTTTGAACGCCTTTATACAGTCTGAAAATTATTATAGAACGGTTCAGGTATTTGAAGAACCCGAAAATATAGAAATATTACTACAAATGATTGAAACTTTTGAAACAGAAGAAAAAAATAATAATGGAGATAATCATGAATGATCGTGATTTTATAATTGGAGCAGGGGGGATTAGCATTTCATTTTTAATATATTGGTTTATTGGTCATCCGTATTTTATTACTGAGCGTATAGTAATGTTTGCAGCTATTATGCTATTCTCGGGCACTTTATTGTTTTTTATAAGAAAAGCACGTCGAGGAGAAGAAATCTTTTTAAGAGATATTCCCGGATTAAAAGCTGTCGAGGAAGCAGTTGGTCGCTCAACAGAAATGGGTAAACCTGTACTATTTGTTCCCGGAATTCAAGATATGGATCAAGTTGAAACGGTTGCTGGAGTCATCGTACTTGGGCATGTCTCAAAAATGACTGCTCGATATGAAACCACACTAAACGTGCCCGTTTCAAGAGCAATTGTGATGAAAGCAGCCCAAGAAGCGTGTAAAGAATCATATTTAATGGAAGGAAGACCAGACATGTTTCATGATGATATGGTTCATTATTTAACCGATGAGCAATTTGCTTTTGCTGCAGGTGTAAATGGAATTATGGTACGAGAAAAGCCTGCTGCTTGTTTGTATATGGGAAAATTTTATGCTGAATCTCTTATTCTAGCTGAAACAGGTAATTCAATTGGAGCGATTCAAATAGCCGGTACAGCATCTCAAGCTCAAATCCCATTTTTTGTAACAGCTTGTGATTATACATTAATTGGTGAAGAATTTTTTGCAGCGAGTGCTTATTTATCCCAAAAGCCCGAATTAATTGGGGGTATTAAAGGCCAGGATATGATAAAATTAATTGTCATTGCTGTTTTATTGATCGGTGTCGTTCTTCGCTTTTTTCATGATAGTGGCGTAATCGATTTTAGTATAATTAATTTTTTAACTGTTAAATAAGGAACAGTTCTATGCTTTGGAAAAGACAAATCCCAATTTTAATTGTAGCCGTCATCGGTTCGTTAACATTATTTGGGTGGTTCGTAGATGAACCAAACATTAAATCATTTGTAGACGATGATGCAACCCAATGGTATGATATTTTAGCCAGTTTTGCTATTTTTTTAGGTGGATTTAATTTACTTAAAATGCAATTGCAAAAAGTCTTTAGAAAACAAAGCGGCTGGCAATATAGTTTATTTGCAATTGGTGGTTTTATCTTAGCGATTATTGCTGGGTTCTTTTATAAAGGCAACCCTGATGTAGCATGGGGTATACATGTAACAGCCAAAGGAACATTGTTTAAATGGATATTCACATACATGTTTGCGCCAATGCAAGCAACGATGTTTGCTCTTTTAGCATTTTTCGTAGCGTCTGCTTCCTATCGAGCGTTTAGAATCAGAAATTTTGAAGCAACCTTACTTCTTGTCGCAGGAATCATTATTATGCTTGGAAGAGTTCCTTTAGGTAGTTTTATTTCGAGTTGGTTCATACTCTATCTTCTTATATTAATTGGCGGGATTGCAGTTAACTCTATTTTTAAAAATAAACAATACACTGCAATTTTTGTAATAGCAGGGATTGTGCTTGTGACTATAGGTGGAATATCTATGGGATGGCCAATTGATCAGCCTGGTGTTTTTTATCTTCCTTATTTGCAAGAATGGATTTATAAATATCCAAATGTAGCTGGTGCTCGATCAATTATGATGGGAATTGGCTTAGGAATTTTCGCAACATCAATCCGATATATTCTCGGGATTGAAAAATCATATATCGGAGAATAGAAATGAAAACTATAATCGAGTTAATTTTAAGACTAGGTACTGTTGATCGTCGATGGATTTTCTTAGTAATTGCATTTGTAGTTTTAATACCACTTTTTTTTCCAATGGGATTACCAATTAGAGCGACACCAACAACACAACAAGTTTATGATACAATTGATAAACTTCCACATGGCTCTAAAGTTCTTCTATCTTGTGAGTATGGTCCAAGCACAAAACCCGAAATTCATCCAATGACCTTATCGGTTTTACGGCATCTTTTTAAGAATAAGCATAAAGTATATGTGACTTGTCTTTGGCCTGATGGTCAGTTTTTAGCAGAAGAAGCTCTTGATTTAGTTGGTGGTGAAGAATATAATCTAACCTATGGTGAAGATTATGTTTTATTAGGCTTTCGTCCAGGAAATGAAGCTGTTGTGAAAGGAATTGTAAGTAACCTAAGAAAATTATATACAATAGATGCTAGAGGAACAAAAGTCACCGATATTCCTATGATGGAAGGTGTTTATAAATTCGAAGATTTTGACTTTCTATTTTCAGCATCGGCTGGGTACCCAGGAACAATAGAGTGGGTACAGTATGCAGCAGATCCAACTAATGTCCCTATGAGTACAGGGACAACATCTATCCAAGTTAATGAAGTTATGCCTTATGTCTCATCCGGACAGGTTAATGGAATTTTAGGTGGTATGCCTGGTGCAGCTGAATATGAAGCATTAATTGGTGTTCCGGGAGTTGGAACAAGTGGTATGGATGCTCAATCAATTGCACATTTAGTGATTGTATTATTTATCGTTTTAGGAAATATTGGATATTTCATTGAACGAAATCGTTCAAAAAAGTATTAAGGAGATTATGATGTTTGGTGAAATATTCGGTGCTTGGATTGCTGTTTTTTTAACTTTAGCAATTTTCTCATTTTTATATAAAGATAACCCGTTTTACAAAATTGCGGAGCATTTATTTGTGGGTATTTCCGCAGGCTATTGGATGTCTATGTTTTTTTGGACTCAAATCCAACCCAACCTATTTGGTCGATTATGGCCTTCTGAACATTATACTGATGGTATTTGGTACGGGATTTATAATTTTTTTGGTATGATTTCATCTTCTGTATTTCCGTCGGGCGGAATTGACAAAGGCCATGATATTCATATGATTTATTTAATTCCATTTGCTTTGGGAATTATGATGTTACTTAGTTTATTTAAAAAACTAAGTTGGATGGCACGTTGGGGAATCGCATATACTGTTGGGATGGCTGCCGGGCTTAGAGCCTATGGATATTTAAATTCAAATGTAATTGGCCAACTTAAAGGGACAATAATTCCATTGGCTAATTCAGATCTTCCTTTATTCAGTCTGTTAGGAGCATCACATTTTAATAACATAATCCTTTTAGTCGGTACCATTACTGGTTTGCTATATTTCTTCTTTTCAAAAGAACATACCGGGAATTTCGGAAAAGTAACACGGGTTGGTGTCTATTTTCTCATGATTTCTTTTGGTGCGTCTTTCGGATTCGCTGTCATGGGCCGTATCTCTTTACTCATTGGCCGATTTGTGGAATTAATTACTTACTCTAGCGCTCAGTATCACCATGCAACTTTGTGGTTATTAGTCATTATGGTTGCCTTATTGGGATATTCTGCAATTATAGATAAAAAAAATCCTGAACCAGATAATTAATAAGTTATTTTATTGAATAATTTTGGCTATCAACATTCGTTCGACCTTAAGCAAGTAGTAGAGTGTCGAATTATTGAAACTCTATTTTTATATCATTCTACAGAATGACGGTTTTAAATTGACAGAAAATTATAATATTTAAGGCATCAAGAAATTTGGATGGTAAAAATCAATAAAAAGTCCATAATCGATTAAGTTTTTGATCAATAGAGATGTTTTTTAATAACTTAATTGATGATAACAGTTTTTTTATGAAAAATTTATTTTTATTCATTTTATTTTCTGCATTTTTATTTTCTCAAAATAATTCAACTTTTGGGATTGTCATAAATGAGAATGAAAAACCACTTTTCAATGTAAATATAATCACTGAACCTTCGGGTCAGGGAACTCAAACAAACAGTAATGGAAATTTTATTATTGAATTTCTCGATAGTGATTCGGTGCTCATTATTCAACATATTGGGTATGAAAAGAAAAAGGTGAAAATTCTTGATTTTAAAAATGGGGAAACTATTACCTTAATCCAAAATGTGATTGAATTACAATCATTGGAAGTTCGTGGAGTAGGTCGAAACCAGTTTGATGTTTTTGATACAAAAAATAGCGTTATTTCTTTAGACGCAGAAGAATTAGCATTTCGTGGTTTTAATGATATTGGAGATGCACTTTTTTCTGAACAATCTATCGTTATGAATGAGACAATGACTGGACAAAAATCAATTTCTATTCGAGCATCATCTTCAGAAGAAATAAGTTTCCTTTATGATGGCATTCAAATAAACAATATGGGTGACCCATTGGTAGATTTATCGATTTTCTCAGCTTCTGGATTAAATGGTTTAGAATTAGTAAAGGGAAGTCATGATAAATCCATAGCTGCTTCTGGGACAATAAACTTTATCCCTAAAATTACTTACGGAAATAGTGCGAGATTTACACAGCAATTTGGGACGTATGACTATGGAGGATATGATGGTTTAGTAACGGTTGGAAATTCATCTTATTCTTTAAATACGGGAGCAGGGAAGGGGCAATTTTCACAAACTTACGTTGGGTCTGAATTTCCGGAAATAAGCACAATTCATAATCGACAATTTGGAAATATTGGACTTAAATATATTCAGAATTTTGAATTTCGTTTTATGGGATTTAAAAATAAAAAATTATTTAATAATATTCGGTCAAAAGATTCAATATCTGTATCGATGGAAACATTTATTGGAAAAGTAATTTATTCTAAGTCTCCAATCGGAGAAATTCAATTATATGCAATTACCCAAAATAACAATGGAAATGAATCGTCCCTAACAACGTTAATTCAAAAGAATGATCATAATCAAGGATTTGGAATAGCATTGGAGAAACCAATTAACCATGCTACAATCAAATTGAGCAGTGAGTTTAATAACTTAGATTCAAAGTGGATTGCCAACAGTTTAACCATGAGTAGCAACCGGTATCAATCAATCTTAACTGGTTCGCTAGAATTAATTCGTCCAGAAACAAAAGAGAAATTTCAATTAAAAGATGCAAAAATTGTTTTAAATAAAAGTCTCATTAATGATACTCCTGAATCTAAAACTGAAGATGTAGTTTTAGCCGATTCATGGGATGAATCAAGTTCAATGTTTACAGTTTCTTTCCTAAATATTGACCCAGTTAAAAGAGTTATGGTATATACCAATTTAGGGAATGCTTTTCGTTTTCCGAGTTTAAATGAAAAATTTTCAAATTATGTAAGACACCTAAATAATTACTCTTTGTATTTAAATCCTGAACTGAAAACAACGATTGAAATGGGTCTTAAAATTCAAAATGTGTCTGAAGATGAAATGGTTGATTATTCTATTAATATATCGGGGTTTACTTATCGTTATTCGAATAAAATAAAACAAATCATTATTAGTGGCGCGCCGATTCAATTTCCAATTAATTACGGTGATGCATCCTTGTCAGGTTTTGACTCCCAATTCTCATTAGTGCTTAATAACGGTTTTCTAAATTTTACATCTTTTTATTCTAATTATATATTTTCAGACCCAATTGCTTTTCAAATGCAACCTGATAAAATTGTCAGAAACATCGTTTCTTTAACATATAAATGGATAAAATTTGATTTAATTCATCGTTCAGAGAGTCATCGCCAGGCAACGTCCATTGATAGTTTTGGAAATGAATTGCAAACTAGATTAGATCCAGTTAATACAATTGATGCAAATATTGTCTTTAATCTTATATTTAAAGATTATGTTGGAACTGTAAGCTTAACTGGGAAAAATTTAAATAATGTATCACAAGACATGAATGGGATTTCATTATTTGATAAAAGAATTGGCCTTAATTTTGGATTATCATGGAAATAATTCGAAGAATATTCATTCTATTTTTTTTGACTCTTTTTGCTTGTACAAATAATCCTTTCTGGGATGATACAAACACAAAACAAATGAAATTGACAGGCGTTGCTCTTGCAGAAAACAACCAAACTCATATTCCAATTTCAATCTGGCTCGAAGAGTTTGACATTTATTCCAGATCTGATTCTACTGGAAGGTTTACATTTGATATATCAAACTCTCAAACTTCAAGTGGTTCATTCAATGGTGGTGTAAATCTTTATTTTTATATCCATAACTATTTATTGGATTCTGTTACAATATATTTTACAAATGGTCATTTTTCGGCAGAACAAACGGATTTTACTCCTGAGGGGGAATTGATAAAAACACTTGAATTGAAAAAGCTTTTATCAGGAGAAATGGAACTTCACTTTAATGCGGCTTCTTTGAGTAACCATGATACTGTAAGCACATCGTTCCATCTTGAATCTCATGAATCAATATCAATTAATACATATAAATTTATTCTACAATCGGATGGTTCAAATTTTTATTCAGGATTATATTTTAATTCAATACATGATATTCAAAAAAGTGTTATTTATAATTTTGTAGGTATTAATCAAGACGGCAACACCATTTCTGATCAAAAACAAAATGTAAATTATCTTGCAAATGATTTTGATCTTTGGACTTATTATATTTTAAGTGATAGCCTTCATTTATCATCAGGGGTTTATGAAGTGTATCCCTATATAAATATTAAGCAGGAAGCAATTCCTGAAGGCTTAATTAGCCATTTAGGCGGTGATTCTATATTTTATCGAACTTCATTATACATTGAGTTGCCAATGGATGTAGTGCCGGACACACTAGAAATTCCTTAATGATTTAAATAGAATAAATACATTCCAAAGCGTTAAATCAACACGCTAAATTATTAGGTATTATTATTGATAAATGGCATTAGAACAGTCAATAAAACTGGATAACAAGAATTGGAATTAATTTTTTACACTTTAGAAATGAAGAGTTAGATCTAACAATTAAAATGAACTCGAAAAAGCACACGCTACAGATTAATGAATAAACGACGTCTAATAATTCTTTATTTTATTTTTTTGGTCGTGTTTGGATCTGTGGGCTTTTACATTTTAGGTGGGGAAAATTGGTCATGGATAGATAGTATTTACATGACTGTTATAACATTATCCACTGTTGGTTTTGGTGAAGTCCATCCTTTAACCGATTCAGGTAAAATATTATCAGTATTTATTATTATTTTCGGTGTGACTGGCATTGGTGTGTTAATTCGAACCTTCAGCGAAGAATTTATTCAAATTGATAAATTTAGGAAAAATAAAATGATGAGAAATATTTCCAATTTAAAAAACCATTTTGTGATTTGTGGCTACGGCAGGATGGGTGCAGTGATTGCTCAGGAGTTACATAATAAACATTTAGACTTTGTAGTGATTGAAATGGATGATCATAAAGCAGAGCATATTGTATCTAAAGGATGGTATTGTGTACATGGAGATGCAACAAGTGAAGAAACATTAATATCAGCTCGAATTGAAAATGCTACCGGTGTCGCTGTTGTTTTAGCCAATGATCAAGATAATCTATTCGTAACACTGTCGATGAAAACAAGTAATCCTAACTTATTTATATTGAGTCGATGCTCCATAGATGATAATCAGTCAAAAATGATTCGGGCGGGTGCAAATAAAGTTGTAAATCCATATACAGCAGGTGGCCATCGAATTGCTGAAATCTTATCTAAACCACAAGTAGAAGATTCAATTTCAGTCTTATCACCAATTCATTCGAGTATGAATTTAACTTTAGATGAAATTTCTTTAGACAATATGTCGAAATACGAAGGAGTCCTTTTAAAGGATTCTAAGTTTCGCGAAGAATATGATGTCATGGTAGTTGGTATTATTAATCAAAATGGTGATTCTATCATTAATCCATCGCCAGATACTGTATTGCATACAACAGATACAATATTGTTAATGGGGGATACAAGTAATATGGCTCGATTTAAAGAGAATCTCCCATCGTAAAAAGTTCGCATAATGTATATTATGTATAATATGGCTATTCTATTATATATGTATTAACTATTCCAATTCCTTTTATTTCAGTTTTTTCCTTCAACTCAAATGAATAGTCATCTTGAAGTATTTCTTTGGTATGTTCGGAAATATGAATCCTTCCAGGTGGACAAGTCGTTTCTAAACGATTTGCCATATTTACAGATGAGCCCCAAAGATCAAAGGCAAACTTATTTTTTCCAATAACCCCGGCTACAATTGGACCCGTATGGACACCAATGCGTATTTGAAGATTCATCTCTGGTGTATTTTGATTAATAATTTTGATGGAATCAAGAAATGCTTGTGCTAATTCTATTACATTAACTGCACTTTGTTTCTTTTCATCATTTATACCAGCTACAGCGAAATAACTATCACCAATTGTTTTTATTTTTTCAACATGGTACTTAACGGATAAATCATCAAAAGTTTTGAATATCCTATTTAAAATTTGAACTAGTTTATTAGGACTAAGGATTTGAGCTTGAGGTGTAAAATTAACAAGATCACAAAATATTATGGTTATATCGTCATGTTTATTTGCTATATCAGACTCACCCGCCTTTAATCGTTCTGCAATTTCTTTTGGCAATATATTAAGCAATAGATTTTCTGATTTTTTCTGTTCTTCAGCAAGTTCTAGCATCAACTTTTTTTCTTTATCTCTAAGATGTTTTTTCTCAATACAAGAACTTATTCTTGCATCCAATATGGATTTTTCAAATGGCTTTGTAATGTAATCATCAGCACCAATTTCGATACATCTATAGATACTATTTGTATCATCCATTGAAGAAATCATAATGACAGGTATTTCAAAAAATCTTTTATCATTTTTTATAAACTTTAATACTTCATATCCGTTCATCTCTGGCATAACAATATCAAGTAGTATTACATCGATACCATCCCTGGCCATCGTTAGGCGCAATATAGCATCTTTTCCATTATTTGCGGTAACAACACTATGCCCTTTCTTTGATAATCGCTTGTATAATAAATCTGTATTATTTTTATTATCATCGACCGCCAGAATATTCCCTAATACTTTTGGCTTTTTATCATCTTCGCCTAGCGGGTTAATACTATCCAAAACGTCCTTAACCATTGATAAATTCCCTTGATTAAGATTTTGTTTTCTTATTCCTTTAATATCATCAGAATCAAACAGTGTTATACTGCTAAGCTCTTTTTCCAGCATTTTACCTGATTCTGTTATTTTACTTATATCAGAAACAAAATTATCAATATCTACCTTGTCACTTTCTTCTAATAGAAGCTCTGAATATCCAATAATTGTGTTTAAAGGTGTCCTGAGTGCTACTTCCATCTCTTCTGCTATACTTGAAATAGATTTATCTGGGTCACTAAGGGCTTTATCGTTAAAAATCTCTTCAATCGATGCGAGAATTTCATTACCTGCTTGGTTCAGCTTATTGATGTCGGGGATAAGGCGGTCAAGTCCTTCATCTTCACAATCCTCAATAAGCATTTCACTATACCCTAGGATAGCATTTACAGGATTTTTAAGATTATGACGAGCCTTTCCTAAAAAGGCTTTTTCGGTTCTAGTATCCATTACTAATGTAATGGCAAGTATAAACTATGATAAGAATTCTTTAATCTTTCCCAAAAGTCTCTTGAATTCTATAGGCTTTGTATCATATTCATCTGCACCTGCTTCAAGAGCCTTTTCCCTGTCACCGGCCATGGCATGAGCTGTTAAGACAATTATCGGGATATTCTTTGTTTCATGATCTGCTTTAATAGTAGATGTTGCTTCCCATCCATCCATGACTGGTAGACTAAGATCCATTAAAATAAGGTCTGGAGTTTCGCTTTTTGACATATCAACTCCTATTTTTCCGTCTTCAGCCATTACAACATCAAAGCCTTTTCTTTCTAGCCTTCTAGAAAGCATATCCCTATTCATTTCATTATCTTCAACAATTAGAATTTTTGCCATTATTAACTCCGCACTTGTAGTTTTTTTATTCTTTCACCAATTTCACTCATTAAATCATTTTTACTGTATGAGCCTTTCTGCATAATCGCTTCTACGTTACCCTTGAGTCTACTATGATCATCCTTAGTAAGATCTTTTGCAGTAATAACAACAACCGGAATATCAAGCCATTCTTTATTTTCTCGTAGACGCTCTGCAAATTCAAAACCATCCATTTCAGGCATCATCAAGTCCAGTATAATTAGACCGGGTTTTGTTTCGCTTACTTTCTCTAAGGCTTCCTTGCCATTAACTGCACTTCTTACCTTAAAATCATTTTTCTCTAAACTCTTCCTTAACATTTCTCTTGTAGTCTCATCATCTTCTACTATTAGAATAGTCTGAGAATCAGATTGAATCTGATGATTGCTAAGTATAGTAGACAGCTCTGTCCAATTTACAGGCTTTGTTAAGTAATCAGTTGCTCCGAGAGAATAGCCTATGTCTGGCTCATCTGCCATAGTTAGCATTATTACTGGTATATTTTTAGTCCTTTCATTACCCTGCAATGCTGCCAGCACTTCCCAGCCATCCATTTCTGGCATCATTACATCAAGGGTGATAACATCAGGCATATGCTCAGCAGCTAATTTTAACCCATCTTCTCCTCTCTTTGCCTGCAAAATTGAGAAATCTTGTTTCTCTAAGAATTTCTTCATCATATCCTGGGCATTATCATCATCGTCGATAACAAGGATTGTATAATCATTGTCATGGGCCACATCTGTAATAACCTCAGTATTTTGTTTCTTTTTATCTACCACTACTAGAGGAATGGTTACAGTAAATGTGGTTCCCTTCCCTTCTTCTGATGTTAGATTAATATCTCCACCCATCATTTCGGCAAACATTTTAGTTATGGTCAGTCCAAGGCCAGTGCCACCAAACTTTCTTGTCGTTTTTTCATCCGCCTGTGTAAATGGCTTAAATACCTTATCTACCTGTTCAGCCGACATACCAATACCTGTATCTGCTATTATAAAATCAATTGCATTATCCATAGATACAGAATTAGAAACATGTATTGTGATTGCTCCATCATTAGTGAATTTGGATGAATTACTTAATAAATTGAGCATAATCTGTCTGATCTTTGTGATATCAGCAGTCATTGTTTTTAAATTTGCATCACATTCGATAGTAAGGATATTATTATTTTTTTCAACCAATGGCTTAATGGTTGATTCTATCTCATGCATTACCTTTGGTAAATCAAATTCTTCAATATATAATTCCATTTTCCCTGATTCTACCTTAGACAGATCAAGAATATCATTAATCAAGCCAAGAAGATGTTTTCCTGAATTGTTTATCTTATCTAAATCAGGAATAAAATCTTCATTCTCATCTTCCGCATCTTCCATAAGCATTTCACTATAGCCAATAATTGCATTGAGCGGTGTTCGCAGTTCATGACTCATATTTGCCAGAAAGGTACTTTTTGCCTCGTTTGCAGCCTCGGCTACTTTTTGAGATTCTACCAATTCTGAATTCTTCTCTTCGAGCCTTTGTCTCGCTTCACGGTCTTTTCTTTGACCTTCTTCCTTCAAATGTAAATTAAACTCTCTCTGCTTTAGATATTTGTTTGTAGTGTATCCAGAGAATGAAAACAATAAGAATATAAATCCCCAAAATGGTATAGCAGTGGGTGGATTAGTGTACCATGGACCAACTATTGACAGAAAAATATTTTCAGTTTTAGAATAATTTAAATCTCTATCAATTGATTGAAATTCTATTGCATAATCGCCTGTTTTTTCAGGAAAAAATTCAAATTCATTTGTTTTGATTAATTTGGATTCTTTTTTTCCATCTTTTATAATATTAATAATATACTTTTGTTTTTCTTTTTTGGTATTAAAACTATTAGAATTTAATGTGAAGGTAATTCTAGAATTCTGCTTAAGGCTATACTTTTTCTTAAAAAGCTCATCTAATGAATCAAATGTTCCTTTGGGTGTCTCAACCTGTTCAATATATACAATTGGTGTTTGGCGCTTGGGGACATAGGAGGTAATACCTCTTTCACTTCCAAACCAATATTTATTACCATCAACTGAATATATAGCACCAACTAGATCATCTAGTAAACCATCTCTAGTATCCACGCTATTCCATACATTCCCGTCATAATAGCATACCCCTCCCCCAAAGGTTCCTATCCAAACATTATCAAAATCATCTACATATGCTGTAAAAGTCTCTCCTGCAGTAACTCCATCACTGATTTGATGATGATAAAAATCATTACCATCAAACATTTGCACACCACTTCCATCTAGAGCAAGCCAATAATTATTTTTTGAATCAATTGCCAAGTCCCATATTCTATTGTCTACTAATCCAGTTGACTCATCATAATTTGTGAAAGACTCACCATCATATATTGAGAATCCAGAACCATATGTACTATATATTATTTCATTATTATTTCCTACGTTCACATCAGAATTAGACTCTGGTCTTATCAATCCATTCGACTCATCATATATAATCAATGAATCATTCTTATACATACCTAGACCACGGCTTGTAGCCAACCAAATAGTACCTTCATTATCAAATGCAATATCATCTATTTGGGTATAAGATGGAATTTTCAATATTTCAGTCATATTTTCAATCTTACCATTAGAATATTTTGATATACCTCGACCACTATGCGCAAACCAAATAGAGCCATCATCGGCAAACTCCATTTGTGCTGTGTAATTAATTGGTAGCTCGCTATTATCTTTATTAAAATTTTCAATAATCTTGTCATCATTAAGTTTATATACACCTCCTCGTCCACTCGCTGCCCATAAAAAGCCTTCTCTGTCGAGTGCAATATCTAGGATACCCTGTGTCCAATTATTTGGTATTGGCATTCCTTCGTAGGATGTAATAGTGCGGAAAGAGTTAGGGTCATATAAAAACACACCATTTGCAGAACCTATAAAATAGATTCCATCATTTGACCTACTTATTGATTGAATATTTTCATATGAAAGACCTTCTCCTCCAATAGGAACAATTACCTTTGTTCCATCATTTATCATATTTACAAATCCATAACTCGTACATAACCACAGTCCATTATCATCAATCAAAATATCGCTGATATTCTTTGAAGGTAATCCATTATTAGTTGTATATATGTGAAATTTTGAGCCATCATATTTCAATAAACCACCTTCAGTACCAATCCACATATTACCTGATTCATCTTTTTCTATAACACGTATCACTGATACAGATGGATCTATATTTTGAAGAGTTGTGAGATCAAATGATTTGAATGTTTTTCCATTAAATAAAGAAAGACCACCACCGATTGCTTGAGGGCCACCAGTTTTAGATCTTTGACCGCAGCCTATCCAAATATTATTGCCCACAACATTGATATCTGTAACATAACCGTTACCGAGTCCATGTGTGAAATTATAATTGGTAAAAACATTACCATCAAATATTGACAATCCATCACTAGTTCCAATAAGTAGGTTTCCATCCTTATCCTGCGCTATCGCATTTATTCTGTTGGAAGCTAAACCATCTTTTTTAGTAAAATATTTTATAATTTTTCCGTCCTTCCATTTAATAAGACCTTCTAATCCATAACCAATCCAAATAACTCCGTCGCTATCCTCAAATATTTCTGCAATGTAACCATTGGGCAAACCTTGGTCATAATTATAGCTTTTTACTCGTAGACCATCGTAGACTGATAAACCATTATAGGTTCCCAAATATAATAAATCTTCGCTCGAAACCATTGAAACATGAGCTCCATTACTCAACATTCCATCAAACATAGATATTTTTCCCCAAGAGCCTTTGATTTGATTGGGTATTGTAAAATTAATCTCATGATTTTTCTTAGATTTATTATTTATTTGAATTAAAGTCCTTTTACCTTCTGTTTTATGGTATTCATATTTTTTGTTAGAATAAATTCTAATATGCCAGTTACCATTAGGAGGACGAAATTTGAAATCACCTATTAGTCCTGTGTGCTGAGACCAAAACGCCTCTCCATTATCTGCATTAATTATATCCACCTGGACACCTGGATGATGTGTCTTATTATCTTTAGTAAATACAGTACCAAATATTGATGAACTTTCGGATAAAACTAGTTTTATTTTTTTCTTATCATATTCATTAATCTTTATTTTAGTTGACCATTTATATTTATTAGTTGATAAACCAGCCATTTGATAAAGCCCGGGTAATAACCAATACTTTCTTTTACCATTTTCATCATGGTTAAAAAAACGTAATGTTTTATTATCTTTAATTATCGAACGTACATTAGGAATACCTTTTCCATTTTGGTCAGCTATCTCCAATTCTACTTGACCCATTTTCTCATCATATACAAATAAATTAAATGCTGAAGTATACCGACCTGATGGTTTTCCAATAATAAAAACTGTATTTTTTCCACTATTTAATTTTTTTTCGAAATATCGCTCATCTCCTGATAATTGAGACATTGCTATTTTACCATTGATATATATTGTAGCATCCATATCGTAATCATCATAATAAAAACCACTCATTTGTTCATTCTTACTTTCTATAACACATGCCATAATAAAAGTGCTTTTAAAATCAATTTCACTATACAGTTGGTATAACGATATGGTAACATCATTGAAATTTGAAAGATATAACTCTCTAATTTTATCTTCAGATAAAGTTTGAAAATATTTAATAGGGTCATCTTTTAATAAGCTCATATTCTCATCATTAATATCTATTGTTTTTGCTATAACCCAGTTACTGATTGTCGATTTTTCAGAAGAATTAACCGGTATATCAGTACCATATATATTTGATATAAATAGTAAAATAATAAAAATTAATAATTTGACAATTTTCATAATAATTAACTCTCTATTGTGGTTTTACGACAAAATTCACTAACCGGTTTTCAACATAGATTTCTTTTATAATATCCATCTCTAAAAAGTATTTATCAAAACTATTATCATACTTAATCTGTTCAATTACTTGCTCTTTATCAAGATCTTTTTCAATTTCAATTTGTCCTCGTCTTTTACCATTGAATTGAACAGCGATTGTAATTTTTTCTTCGATAATAAGATTTGAATCATATTCTGGCCAGGCCGTGTTTGAAAGTGGCTCAAACCCGAGCATTTCATTAAGTTCTTCAGATAAGTGTGGTGCAAATGGATTTAAGATTAGTAAAAATTGATGTAAAACAGATTTATCCAATTTCTCTAGTTTTGTTAAATGATTCACAAAAATCATCAATTGCGATACAGATGTATTAAATCTTAGGTCTGATAAATCTTCTGTCACTTTTTTAACGGTTTGATGTAATAATTTAATAGTTTCTTCATTAGCACAGTTCTCCTGAATTTTTGAAGGGTCTACTGTAAAAAGTTTCCATACTTTCTGAATAAACCGGTAACAGCCTTGTAATCCGCTTGTGCTCCAGGGCTTTGATTTGTCCAGTGGTCCCATAAACATCTCATATAGTCTAAAACTGTCTGCACCATATTCCTGAACCACATCATCTGGGTTGACCACATTTCCACGTGATTTGCTCATTTTTTGACCATCTTCGCCCCGTATCATTCCCTGATTGAATAATTTTTGAAATGGCTCCCTGGTTGAGACTAAACCTAGATCATGAAGCACATGGTGCCAGAATCGTGAATAAAGTAAATGGAGTACCGCATGCTCTACCCCACCTACATAAAGATCCACGGGCATCCAATATGATTCTGCTTCTTTACTCCATGGTTGCGCTTTATTTAATGGATCAACAAACCGTAAATAATACCAGCACGACCCTGCCCATTGAGGCATAGTATTCGTTTCTCGTTTACCTTCGGGAATATTTACCCAATCGTCAATATTGGCTAAAGGAGATTCACCTGTGCCTGCAGGCTCATATTTTTCAACTTGCGGCAATGTTAATGGCAAATCAGATTCATTAACCGCAATAATGCTGCCATCAGATTTATGTACAACAGGAATGGGTTCTCCCCAATATCTTTGACGAGAAAATAGCCAATCTCTCAATTTATATTGTATGGTTGCTTCTCCCTTTTCGCCGCGTTTCAACCATTCAATTGTTGATTGAATTGCATTCGCCACTTTTTGTCCATTCAAGTCTAATCCATCATCATTTGATGAATTGATCAGTAAGCCATCTATATTATCAGTATATGCATTTTCTGTAATATCACCGCCGGACACAACTTCAACTATTGGTAAATCATATTCCTTTGCAAATTCATAATCACGCTGATCATGTCCAGGGACAGCCATAATTGCGCCCGTTCCATAACTCATGAGCACATAATCTGCAACCCAAATTGGTATTTCTTCACCATTAACAGGATTAATGGCATAAGCGCCTAAGGGCACACCGGTTTTTTCTTTACTCAACTCTCCCCTGTCCAAATCACTTTTTTTCTGAGCGGCTTCTGTATAGGATATAACTGCAGATTTTTTCTCACTCGATACGAGTTTTTCAACCAAAGGGTGTTCTGGTGCCAAAACCATATATGTAGCTCCAAAAAGAGTGTCAGGTCGTGTTGTGTATACTATAATACTTGTATTTATGGATGGAAGATTAAAGTGTACATTTGCACCTTCTGATTTTCCAATCCAGTTACGTTGCAGGTCTTTAACACTTCCAGGCCAATCTAAATCATCCAAGCCATCCAATAATGATTCAGCATAATCTGTAATTTTCAGCATCCATTGGCGCATGGGCTGCTGAATAACAGGATATCCGCCTATTTCTGATCTTCCATCAATAACTTCTTCGTTTGCCAGTACAGCTTTTAATTCAGGACACCAGTTGACGGGGACTTTTGCTTCGTACGCCAATCCTTTATTATAAAGTTGTAAAAAGATCCACTGAGTCCATTTGTAATATTTCTCATCTGTGGTATTGATTTCTCTGTCCCAGTCATAAGAGAATCCCAACATTTTAATCTGCCGCTTGAAATTCTTAACATTCTCTTCGGTAGTTTCCCTAGGATGTGTACCCGTCTTGATGGCATATTGTTCTGCAGGAAGGCCAAAAGCGTCCCAACCCATGGGATGCAATACATTAAAGCCCTGCAGACGCTTAAAGCGGCAATAAATGTCAGTAGCAGTGTATCCTAATGGGTGGCCAACATGCAAACCAGTACCTGATGGATAGGGAAACATGTCCAGGACGTAAACTTTTTCCTTTTCGAGGTCAACTTCTACCTTAAAGGTTTTCTGTTCTTCCCAGTGTTTTTGCCATTTGGCTTCGATTGTTAAATGATTGTATTGCATAAAGAATAGGGCATGAAATTAAATCCATGCCCCTGAAAATTAAATAAGTCTTTTAATCTAATTTAGCATCGTTTTGTTCTTTTAGAACATAAATGAAAATCCAATAGATATGCTTTCATCTGTATCTTTATACAAGTTTGCAATGTCCAAATCTTTGTTTTTGTTAGCATCATACCGTGTATTATACTTATTTGTATAATTGAAATCGATTGAAAGCATTTCGTAAAATGTTGCAATAGAAACTTTTAATTCATGTTCTAAAAGATATTCTTCAAAATTATCAACTCGTGGCTTAAAATAGAATCGATAATCAAAGACAAGTCCACCATCCATTAATTTTAATTTAATTTTAGGACGAATTGAATGTCGAAAAAATTCGGATGTAGAATCAACATTAGTATAAGTGGTATCGTATGTATAATAGTCTTCATAATAATAATAATCAGCATCATTCAATGTAGAATCAATATTCCCCATGACTGGGATTTCATATGTTTCAGATTCTGCTAAGAAAGCATAACTAATAGATAAACCCAATGGAAGAGCAACTTTACCACCTAAACCATAATTAAGCCTGTTTTTTAAGCCTAAACTATTATCAAAGGATTTTTGTAAGAATAAAAATGGTGAAAATTGTTGATGCGCCCAAATATCAAACTTAAAAGTTATATATTGATCGTCTGTGAATGGAATGCCATCAAATTTATCATCACTGCGATTAAACCCTAAATAAAGTTCTGTATCTGTTAAAGGCCCAACATCCCCATTCAGTGTAAAATCAAAACCATAATATTTTGAAATAAAATCGGTATTTCCTTTATCTTGAGAAAAACTAAAATCCACGCTTGTAAACATTTCGCGACCTCTTGATTCTTCTGCGTCGGTTGAATCTGAATCTTGTCCAAATACAGGCATTAAAACAAAAGGAATTAATAATAACAGTTTTAAGAATTTTATAAACATTGGTATTGTCCTTGAATTGTGTATTAAAATATAATTTTTAAATTTGCAAAAAAAAAGGGTGCGATTAACGCACCCTTTTTATAGTTTTATCAAAAAAGATAAAGGTTATTTGTCTCCAAATAATTTACCAAAGATACCTTTCTTAGGACCTTTGCCTTTTCCTTTCTTTCCTTTTTTACCTTTCTTCTTTTTCTTCTTCTTTATATCTGCACTGGCAAACACAGTATCATTACTGTCTTTTTTAATAGCAAATTCAACTTGATCAGCATTAACTGCTGTCTTAGCTGGTAAAACTGCTACTAGAGATAAGATTACAAGAGTAGAAATGAATGATTTAAATAAACGTGTCATACATACTCCTTATTTTGTTAGTTTGGTATACCATTACTTGTCAAAAAAACTTTGACTAGTCGAAAAGAATCTATTTAAGATTTCACTCTCAAGTCAAGATAATTAAACTGATTTAGTTGGGTAAAGTGATATTTATCACAATCTCTTTAATTATTATATTTACCCGCTCAATTTTATTATTTAAAATTGCCCGTTTATTTTGGAACTAATTTTAGTTTTATACATAGTTCATATTAAAAATCAAGGAGACTTAAATTGATACAAATTGAAAATTTGTCAAAAAATTATGGGGATGTAAAAGCAGTCAAGTCTATCTCATTCACACTAGAAGATAAAGAGATTGTAGGTTTTCTCGGCGCAAATGGTGCTGGAAAAAGTACAACTTTAAAAATGATAACTGGATTTCTTACACCTACATCAGGTAATGTAATTATCGATGGATTAAATATTATAGATGATAGTCAAGAAATTCAAAAACAAATTGGATACTTACCTGAACTAAACCCTCTGTATAGTGAAATGAAAGTATATGAATATTTGAAATTTCATGCTGAAATTCGTGGGATTAAAGGTCATGAATTTAAAATAGCACTTGAAAAAGTTGTTGTGGATTGCTCATTACAAGGTATTGTTCATCGAACCATAGGAGAGTGCTCAAAAGGTTATAAACAACGAATTGGGTTAGCTGCTTCTATGATACATAACCCCAAAATTCTTATACTTGATGAGCCTGTATCGGGCTTAGATCCAAATCAGATTGTTGAAATTAGACGATTAATTAAAAAATTAGGGAAAGAAAAATTAGTTTTAATGTCGTCTCATATTTTACAAGAAATTCAAGCAACCGTTGATCGGATAATAATAATAAACCAAGGTGAAATTGTTGCAGACGGATCAAGCGAAGAATTGATTACTGACTCTAAAGGTTTAACGCAACTTCATCTTGAAATTTTGAATGCAAATGAAAATGACATTCAAAATATGAAAGCAATTATTCCGAGTATAACAATAAGCTCAATTGACAAACAAGATAACTCAATTATAGTTAGTCTTGAATATTCAAATTCTGTAGATCCAAGAAAAGATGTATTTAATTATTGTGTTGAAAAGGAATGGGTCTTGCTTGAAATGAGAGCATCTAAGCGAAATTTGGAAGATATTTTCCGATCATTGACTGGAAAAGGAGACTCAGCTCATGCATAATATTCTAACTATTTATAAAAAAGAGTTACGATCTTTTTTTACAAGTCCAATGGCTTATATATTTTTAGTTGTATTTGCATTGGTAATTGGATATTTCTTTACAAATACATTTTTTCTATACAATCAATCTGATATGCGATCCTTGTTTGGAATCGTTCCAATTGTGTACCTTTTCTTTATCCCTGCTGTTTCTATGGGACTTATTTCGAGAGAAAAAAGTATTGGTACAATAGAGATTATGTCAACTTTACCAATCCTAGAACGGGATATTGTTATAGGGAAATATTTAGCAGCACTAACTTTAATTCTTGTTGCATTATTTACCACCTTATTTCATTATTTCACTTTAATACAAGTTGGAACAACTATAGACCATGGAGCTGTGTTTACAGGATATCTTGGACTAGCATTGGTTGCTGGTGTTTATACTGCGGCCGGGATATTTGCTAGTAGCCTAACAGAAAACCAAGTCATTGCATTTATAGTTGGTATCGCAATTGTATTGGTCTTTTTCTTGATGGATAAATTGTTAGTGTTTGTTCCTGCTAGTCTTGCTGGAATCATTCAATACTTGAGCACTGATTTTCATTTGTCAAACATTTCACGCGGGGTTATTGATTCTAGAAACATTGTTTATTTTGGCTCTGTGATAGGGTTCTTTCTATTTATGACTACTCGAGTTCTTGAGTCAAGGAAATGGGGTTAATTATGTTAACAAAAAATAAAAATACATTCATTACGTATTCAACTGTACTAGTCATTAGTTTGATTTTATTTAATTTAATTTCTAGAAATATTTTTCAACGTTTTGATTTAACCGATAACAAAATGTATTCCTTATCATCATCAAGTAAATCGATTGTATCAAAGGTTGATGATTTATTGACAATGAAAGTGTACTTTTCTGATAATCTACCGAATGAACTTGGGAATACTCGACGATTCCTTCAAGATATTTTAGAAGAGTATAGTGCAATTTCTAATAATAACATCAGATTCTTTTTTCATAATCCTGAATCGGATAAAGATCTTGAAGATCAAGCACGGAAAGACGGAATTCAACCAGTTCAAATGCAAGTCATAGAAAATGATAAAGTTGAAATTAAAAAAGTCTATCTAGGTATGGTGTTATTGTATGAAGATAAAACAGAAATTATTCCTGTGATTCAAACAACATCTGGTTTAGAATATATTATTAGTACTAAAATCAAATCTTTAATTAATTTGAATAAAAAAACAATTGGTTTAGCGCATCTAAATTCAGAAACGGATTTAAAAACCGACAATTTATCGACTCAATTAAGTGAACATTATGCATTTCAACCTGTCGATTTATCACAAGAAATCAACCCAGATATTGATGTATACTTAGTATCGGGAGCGGTAGACTCAGTTGATTTATTGATTAAAAACAATCTAGACAAGATTTTAGATTCAGGAAAAAAGATATTTTTAACTCAAAGTGGGGTCTTTGCTGATATAAAGACGCAACAAGCAAATCCAATTAACTCTAATATTTTTGATTTTATAAAAGAATATGGAATTGATGTAAAACCCAATTTGGTTTTGGATGCTCATTCTAGTCAAGTCCAAGTTCAAGAACGGCGTGGTATTTTCTTGATGAATCGTCCAATGGATTATCCGTTCTTCCCAATTATCCAATCTTTCAATACCAAAGAAATTGTTGTATCTGATTTGGAACAGGTGCTTCCCTTCTTCCCCAGCGAAATTATAATCGATTCTGTTGGAAATGAAAAAGTTGCAGGTGTGGTCGAGTTATTTAAAACATCTCCAAATAGTGGACTTATGAGTCAGAATTTTATTTTGAGTCCTGATCCACAACAAAATCCGTTTCTTAAAATGTTAGGTCAACAAGGAAAAATAGTGGCTGCAACTGCAAAGTTAATTAATGGTGGAGAACTAATGGTTATTACCGATTCAAAATTTTTTGGTGATGGTGGCGGAATGTCAGTACAAGATAATTTAGTATTTTTAATGAATGCAGTTGATTACCTTGCAGGCGATGAAGATTTAATTTCCCTGAGATCTAGAGAAATAACTAGCCGGCCTTTAGAAGAATTAGAAGATTCTACTCGTAAAAAATGGAAATGGGCCAATATGCTAATTCCAACGTTACTAATATTATTATTTGGTTTTTTCCAAATGAAGAAAGAGAAAAAACAAGCAGACATCTTGAGGCAAATCTATGACTGATTCATTAAAATATTCTTTGGGAATTTTTATCTTAATCATTGGTGTATATCTATTTACCCAATCATCTCAAAAAGCTCATATTGTAACAGGTTCTCCTATTTTCAATGGCAATTCTGAAAATGTTTATCGAGTTAAGATTACGGATGGAGCGCAATCAATTGAATTGATAAAGAGTGATTCAACATGGTCTATTCTGAATATCGATTCTATGGTTGTAAAAAGTCAACAAATTGACAATTTATTTAATCGATTATTAAAAGTTCAACAAGAAGTGTTGATCTCAACTAGTGAAACAAAACAAGAAAAATTTGGTGTTTATGATTCTTTAGGTAGACATATTGAAGTGTTTGACGAAAATGATACAGAATTATTGCATTATATATTTGGAAATACTGGTCAAGATTATCAGCATAATTATATAAGACAATATGATAAATTTGAAATTTACCGGACTAATGATAATGTATTCTTTTTATTAAACACAACATCGACTTATTGGGGAGATGTTCCTCCTAAACCGACACTCGATGTTTCCACCACAAATGATAACTAGAGTGAATTAATCTTCAGTCTTTTTAATAACGTCAGCTAATTAAATATAAACGGGACAGACATACGACACATCTTTCTAATCGAAAATTACAGGTTAGTTAAATGGGAGTGAATATTGCTGTACCTCTCTATTTCATGAGTAAATACAGCAGACCCCACAATTGCTTGTAGGGTCTGTGAATAATCATTCGATTATTTTAAGTGGTGCGCCCGACAGGAGTCGAACCTGTGACCTCTGGAACCGGAATCCAACGCTCTATCCATCTGAGCTACGGGCGCATATATTGTAAAAATAGTTAAGTCTATTCTATTGATTATTATAGTTAGTTTTAATTTTAAAATATATCTCTAAAAAGGACAAGCTTAATTCATAATGTTTGGGTTGCTGCCTCAACGGTATTTTCAACCAACATTGCTATTGTCATGGGGCCAACTCCTCCAGGGACCGGGGTTATTGCTGAGACCTTTGTTGCAACACTTTCAAAATTTACATCTCCCACGAGTCTATATCCTTTTTCAGTATTTGAATCAATACGATTAATACCAACATCAATAACAATTGCGCCTTCTTTTACCATATCTACTGTGAGAAACTCAGGAACCCCAAGCGCAATTATCACCACATCGGCAGAACGGGTAAAAAATGAAATATTTTTAGTCGCTGAATGACAAAGTGTTGTAGTTCCATTGGCGCCAGCTTGCTTTAAACTTGTTAATATAGAAATGGGGCGTCCTACAAGATTACTCCGTCCTAAGACCACTACATGCTTACCATTTAATTCAATTTTATAATGGGATAATATTCTCATAATCCCTTTGGGTGTGCAGGGAATAAATTTAGGATCCCCTATAGCCAAGTGCCCTACGTTTTCAGGATGGAATCCATCTACATCTTTTTTAGGAGAAATGGATTCAATAATATTTTGAGTGTTTAGATGCTTAGGTAATGGTAATTGAACTAATATTCCATGATATAGCGGATTTTGATTCAACTTACGAATCAGGTTTAATAAATCAGATTCAATAGTATCAGCAGGAAGTTGAATAGTTTTTGAGACTAAATCGAGTTTGTTAAATTGTTTAGTTTTAGCTTTAACATAAACTCGAGAAGCGGGGTCATCGCCAACAAGAACTACTGCAAGACCAGGTGTAATATTTTTTGATTTAAGAAATGAAATCTGTTCATTTAATTTTTTATAAACAGATTGACTAACATCCTTTCCGGAAAGAATCATAGGATTGGACATCATAGAAGAGTGAACTACTTTAAATGGTATTGTCGATTAATTCAATTAGAGAAGAAATTTTTTCATCAACTTCGTTTTTTCCCAAATCACCAGTTTGTCGGGCGTTGAATAATTCATCTGTTATATTCATTGCTGCTAAAATTGCTATACGAGTTGATGACTGTGTTGTTGAAAATCCTGATTGTACTTCTCTCATTTTTTCATCTAAGAACGCGCCAATCTTCATAATATATTCAGGATCGGCAGGTGCTTTTACCGAATATTCTTGTCCAAAAATAGATATTGATACTTGGTTACTTTCGTCACTCATATTAACTCTGCTCCAGTTGATCAACCAAATTAATTAGATTTCTTACTTTTTCTTCGATTAGTGAAAGCTTTTGAGATTCTTGGATTGCCTTTTCTGATTCAGCATTTTTGGATCGCTCATTCTCTAAAGAAGATACTAAGTCGCGAATTTTCTGTTCAAGATCAGTTAGTAAGGATAGGTCTTTCATGACCTTAATTTAGCATTAAATTTCTTTTCAGCAAGATGGAGAATGTCATTAATAACTGGACTTACATCTTTGTCTTCAAGGGTTTTAGATTGATGTTGAAAATCCAATGAAAAAGTAACACTTTTCATTCCAGCACCTAATGCTGATTCATCTGAAAAAACATCAATTGGTTTTACTGCAATGATTAAATTATTTCCTTTTTTAATCATGGCATCAACAATTGGTCCAACAGGTTGAGATTCAGGCATAACAAGATTTACATCACGCGTTATTTTAGGGAATGAACTAATCGCCTTAAATTGTTTGTTTCGACCTAACATTTTTAGGAGAGGCTCTAAATTAATTTCAAACCCAAATATCATATCTAAGTCTAAATTCATTTTATCAATCCATTCAGTTGAGAGTCTTCCCATTACTCCAACCTTTTGTCGATTAATTAATATGGATTGCGCATAATCAAACCCAAAAACGTTTTCTCTTTTTAACTCAAATTTCATATTCAATTTTCCATTGAATAAACCAGCCAATATTCCTTTTAAAGAAAAAAGGCTTTCAACTCTCGCATTTTCATGAACGGTTTTCTGACTCTCTTCACCATGTATAATGCCTGATAAAAATTTGAATTCTTTAATGCCTATTAACCCATCTTCCACACGTTCATGAATATTAGCCAATTCAAATAGACGTAAATCGGAATGTCCGTGTTTAATATTATAGTCTGCTGCTTTCATCAGACCTGGTAATAAGGACGTTCTTAAAAATGCCATTTCTTGACTTAGTGGGTTCATCATTTTAATAGCCATTTTACCCAATAAACTAGAATCTCTTTCATTCTGCAATGAATTCGAATAAATCTGATGAAATCCAAAGGAAACTAAGGTTGAACGAATTGGGTCAATCTTTATTTCAGGGTCAGGGTTTTCGTATCGAAATACACCATAAATATTTTCATCTGCAGGAATTGTATCATAACCTACCATTCGCGCAATTTCTTCAATAACATCAATTTCACGTTCAATATCAGGTCTAAAAGATGGTGGTGTACATGTCCAATCGTTTTCTGTATAAGAAGATTCAAATCCAATTGATTCGAGAATACGATCAACTTCTTTACACTCTACGGTATGACCTAAAACTAAATCTAATTCTGAACGTCTTAAAGTAATTGTTTTCGGAGTAATCGCATTCGGATAAATATCAATCATTTCAGATGACAATTCTCCATCAGCCAATTCTTGTAAAAGTGAAACCACTCTCCAAAAACCATGAACGGTTCCATCTGGGTCTGCGCCGCGTTCAAATCTTTTTGATGCATCTGTACTCATTTGAAGACTTTTTGCGTTTTTTCTAGTTACAACAGGATTGAAATATGCAGATTCAACCAGGACAGTTGTTGTTTCTTCAGTCACTGATGTACTTAATCCACCCATGACGCCTGCTAAAGCAATAGGGATTTTTCCATCGGTGATGAGTAAATTTGTTTCAGTCAATTCTCGAGTAACGTCATCCAAAGTTGTGAGTTTTTCACCTTTGTTTGCTCGACGAACTACGATTTCTTTTTGGGGTAATTTATTATAATCAAAAATATGGGTAGGGTGTCCCATTTCTAATAAAACATAATTTGAAATATCTACTAAATTATTTATGCTTCGTTGCCCTGCTGCCTTCAATCGATCTACCATCCAATCGGGACTGTGCCTAACTTTAACATTTTTTACAATTCCGCCGATGTATCTAGGACAATCATTCTCATCTTCCATGCTTATAGAAAGATGTTCTATACCTTTTGATGGAATAGGTGATACGCTCAGCGGGTTAAATGGTCGACCAGTTGCAGCAGCAATATCTCGAGCAACACCTTGATGTGAAAATGCATCAGGACGATTTGGAGTAATATCTAATTCAATGGATAAATATTTATGTCCATAGGCTTCCATGAAACTATCCCCAGGATTTAAATCGCCTGACAATACCATGATTCCTTCATGTTCGTCTGTAATTAGGAGTTCTCGTTCCGAACAAATCATACCAAAAGATTCAACGCCACGAATTTTCGCTTTTTTTATTTTAAAATTTCCGGGTAAAACTGCACCTACTTTTGCAAAAGCTATATTTTTTCCTGCTTCAACATTAGGCGCGCCACATACAACTTGATAAATTTCACTTCCATCACTTACAGTACATTTTTTTAATTTATCAGCATCAGGGTGTTTTTCAGCCGATTCAACATAACCAACTATGAGTCCAGGTAATTCATGTGGAATACCTACGACTTCTGCTTCGAGTCCTGTTTTAGATAACAATTCAGCAAGATCTTCTGGAGATTCTGTAATCTCAACAAATTGTTTAAGCCAATCAATTGATACTATCATGAGAATTGCTCAAGAAAACGGACATCTCCATTATAAAACAAACGAATATCATTAATTTTGTATTTCAACATAGCGATACGTTCAATCCCCATTCCAAATGCATAACCGTGCCATTTTTTAGAATCATATCCTACGTTTTCTAATACGGCAGGATCGACCATACCACATCCAAGAATTTCCATCCATTGCTGTCTTTCATCATCCCACATGTCTACTTCTGCACTGGGTTCTGTAAACGGAAAGTAAGATGGGCGAAAACGCATTTTTTTAGTTGGCCCAAACATTTGTCGAACAAAATATTCTAGACAACCTTTTAATTCGGCAAATGATACTTTTTCATTAATGTAAATCCCTTCTATTTGATGGAATAAACAATAACTTTTGTACCCAATTGATTCATTTCTATATACCCGACCAGGAACGATATAACGAAGTGGCGGTTCTTGATTTTCCATTAAATGAATTTGAACATTGGAAGTATGTGTTCGTAAAACTGTAGTTGGATCAATAAAAAAGGTATCCTGCATATCACGAGCCGGATGATGCTCCGGAATATTTAGAGCAGAAAAATTATGGTAATCATCATCCACTTCAGGTCCGTAGGCGACATGAAAACCAATCGATTTAAATATTTCCTTAACTTCTGCAAGGGTTTGTTCAAGAATATGCATAGACCCTATTCTTGATGGGTTACCCGGAAGAGTTAAATCGAGTGCATCATCTTCCGAAGATTGTTGTGCAGCAGATAAAGAAGCAACCTTAGAGTCAAATTGACTCGTAAGATCTATTTTTAATAGGTTGAGTTCCTTCCCAAGCTTAGGTCGTTCTTCAGCGCTTGCGCTTCCCATGGAAGAGAATAAAGATGCAACCATCCCCTTTCGACCTAAATACTTAGACCGAAGTTCATCTATTTCTTGGGGATTTGTGGGGAAGGATTCGAGATCGGCCAAGAATAAATTCTTGACCGATTCGAGTTGTTCCATCATTGACATTTCAGTTACTTGACTGAAGTGAGCAATGCGGTAAAGCCCTGCGGATCATTCACCACCATGTCGGCCAGAATTTTCCGATTCAAGTCAATACCTTTAGTCTTCAGACCGTTGATAAAAGCAGAATATGTTGTCCCATTGAGCCTACACCCTGCATTGATACGTGTAATCCAGAGCCTGCGGAACATACGTTTCCGCTGTCTTCTATCGCGATATGCGTAGAGACCTGCTCTAACTACTGCATCTTTTGCAGATTTAAATGTGCGGCTCCGGGCACCATAGTAGCCTTTGGCCTGCTTGACGATTTTCCGATGACGACGATGTCGTGGTACGGAACTATTTGCTCTTGGCATTTTTTATCGTCTCCAGTTATTAGACACCCAACATTGCTTTCACGAGTTTAAGGTCACCGGGAGCGAGCGTTCCTGCTTGTCTCATCTTCCGTTTTGCTTTAGTCGATCTGCGAATGAGCATATGTCTATGGTTTGCTTTGTTTCGTTTAATTCGGCCAGAACCTGAGATTTTGAACCGTTTTGCGGCTCCCCGTCTTGTTTTCATTTTAGGCATCTAGCACTCCTATTTTGCGTTAAGGATCATTGACATGCGTCGGCCTTCTAAAGGAATATCCTTTTCGACCTCTGCCACATCTGCCAATTCTTCGAGAACTCTGTCCATAACAAGTTTACCCAAATCAATACGCGATAATTCACGTCCTCGAAACATTAATGTAATTTTTAACTTACATCCGTCTTCGAGAAATTTTCGTCCGCGTTTCATTTTTGTCATAAGATCATGTGTATCAATTCTGGGACGCAAACGAATTTCTTTCAATTTCACAACATGTTGCTTCTTTTTACTGATTTGTTGCTTCTTTTTTTCTTCGTATTTCAGCTTTCCATAATCTACAATTTTGCATACTGGTGGTTTTGCACCAGGTGCAACTTCCATGAGATCTAAACCAGCATCCTGGGCTTTTTCTAGTGCATCGCTTATTGAGACAACACCAAATTGCTCACCAGTTTCTGAGATTAATCTTACTTCATCACATGTGATTTTATCATTCAGTCGGGCTTTCGGTTTCTTTGCTATGAGAGAGCCTCCTATTTATTATTTCTTCATTAAGTTGATTTATTAAAAGGTCTAAAGGCATTATCCCTTTATCTCCTTCAAATCTTCTACGAACTGAAACAGAATTTTCTGCTTCTTCTTTTTCGCCAATAATCAACATGACATTGTTTTTTTCTAATTCTGCTTGGCGAATCTTTGCGCCAATTTTATCTGCACGATTATTCAATTTCACTCTGAATCCGGCATCTCTTAACTTGCTTACAATCTCTGTAGCATACTTTAATATTTTATCCGAAACAGGTAGAACTGCTATCTGAATCGGTGCAAGCCAGAGCGGGAAATTACCACCAAAATGTTCAATGAGGAATCCAATAAATCGTTCATGTGTTCCTAAAGGAGCACGGTGAATACATAAAGGTGTTTGGTCTTTTCCAGTCTCATCCGTATAGGTCAAATTGAACTTTTCAGGGACAGCAAAATCAACTTGATTTGTAGCTAATGTAAATTCTTTTCCAATAGCACTCCATACTTGAACATCGATTTTAGGGCCATAGAATGCTGCCTCACCTTCAACTTCAACAAAATCAATCTTCCCTTCCTGTAATGCTTCTCGTACCCACTGTTCAGTTTCTAGCCATAATTTTGGTTCGTTTACATATTTTTTTCCAAGTCCATTCTTATCATGAAGACTTAGTCGCATAGTGTATTTTTCAATTCCAAATATTTGAAAATACTTAATATATAATTCACAAACCGATAAAAATTCTCTTTTGAATTGTTCTTTGGTACAATAAATATGTGCATCATTCATTTGAAGACTTCGAACGCGCATAAGTCCAAATAGCTGACCTGATTTTTCATATCTATAGCAAGTTCCGTATTCAGCCAAACGAACAGGCAGATCCCGATAACTTTTTGGAATGGCTGCATATATCTTATGGTGATGAGGACAATTCATAGGTTTTACATAATATTCTGTACCATCGATATCCATGGCTGGATACATAGACTCTTTATAATGGTCTAAATGCCCGGATTTCTCATAAAGCTTGCCTTTGGTAAGATGAGGGGTTCTAACTTGGTCGTAACCTGCTTTCCGTTCTGTCTCTTTAGCTAACTGTTCTAATTCTTCAATCATTGCAGCACCATTGGGTAACCATAATGGTAGACCTGGACCTACTTCTTCATCAAAAGTGAAAATATTTAATTCTTTCCCTAATTTACGATGGTCACGTTTTTTGGCTTCTTCTAGATTAAAAAGATGTGTTTTTAGTGCATTTTTTGTAGAAAAAACAGTACCATAAATGCGTTGTAACATTTTATTGTTTTCATCACCGCGCCAATATGCACCAGAAGTAGAAAGTAATTTAAAATATTTAATTTTTTTCGTATTAGAAACGTGAGGTCCTCGACAGAGGTCTGTAAACTCATTTTGAGTATAAGTAGAAATAACATCTTCAGGATTCAATCCTTTAATGATTTCAACCTTATAAGATTCATCAATTTGAGAGAATAACTTTACTGCATCCCTAGCCGACATTTCTTTTCGAATAATATTTTGGCCAGACTTTGCAAGTTCTTTCATTTTCTTCTCTATTAGAGAAAGGACTTCGTCACTGAATGGCGTCTCAACATCAAAGTCATAAAAAAAACCATTTTTAATAGTTGGACCGATAGTGACTTTTGCATCAGGATATAACATTTTCACTGCTTGTGCCATTAAATGTGCAGTTGAGTGAAGTAAAGTATCGTGGCCTTCAGGTGTATCACCTGTAAATAACTCTAATGAACAATCTTTTTGTAAAGCCTGATTCAGATCAAACAATTGGCCATCAATTTTCGCAACGACAACAGCTCGTGCTAATCCCGAACCAATACTATCAGCTACTTCTTGGGCAGTTGTGCCTGTGGGCATTGTTTTTACGGAATTGTCCGGTAATGTTATTTTTATTTCGTTCATGGTTTTAATATTTGATTTGAATCTATTTATATTCAAGTCATCAATAGCTTAATCTGAGAAGTTCATTTATTATTTAAATTAAAATACCAACAAAAACTTTGGAATATTCTCATGTTAAACCAACGAATTTACATCGTTAATTCTATCTCATAAAATTGTATTTTTGTGTTTATTACAGTAATGATTATAAAGAATGCTTGTATAATAAGTTTTGAAATATAATAAATCTAACTCGTTATAAAGAAAGACGATTAAATGAAAATTCTACTTTTGCTTTAACATTTTCTCCACCAATCTCTAATACAGGATAGGCGAGAAAATTTATTGGGCCCGATGCTGGACCCGGATCAACTAATAAATCACGGCCATGACTGAACTCAATTCGATTCGCTGGATTATGTCCAAAAAAGTACGTGGAAAGCGCAGAGCATTTATCCCCTTCACTTATATCAATTGGCCACCAACTTCCGTCTGTATAAAATTCAGCCCAACAATGATATCCATTAATGCCACCTTCATCTCGAGTAGACGGAATAGAAGCACCTATCGCAAATCTTGCAGGAATATCAACGGCTCTAGCTAAAGCAATAAAATAGGAATGAAAATCCGTACAGTTTCCGGATTTTACGTCACAAGCATATACAGCATCACCTTTACCCCATCCATCGCCGTATTTAATATATTTCATACGATCGATTGTGTGGTCATATAAAGCACGGGCTTGAGCAAGATGACCCAACTTTCCTTCAATGACTTCTGTTGCAATTTTACGAAACTCAGCATTGGCTGGCACCATGCGATTAGGTGCTAAATAGTTATTCGGGTTTCTTTTTTGATCTACATAGACACCTTTTTCAAGGCGAGAAACATTATAACTTATTTCAATAGTTTTTCCGCTATTATCAGAATTTAATTCCATATAATAAATTTCATTACCATGCTGTTTGTCTTTTAATACAATTTGAGAAACCGGTGAATTAAAATAGTTGAGTTTTATAGTTTGAAAAGCGTCCGAAACAGGACGTGGAATCCACATGCGACTTCCATCTGTTATTTTAGGCAATTCTATTTTATACAAAAACTCAAACTGATCTTGTTCTTTTATAACGCCAAGTAATTCAGGAGAAGCATTGTCAGACGGAACACGGTGCCATGTTTTATCATCATTTTGTTCCCATAAATACAAAGGCTGACCATTGGTCTTATGAACAGTGGTTTCTGTGACTCTCATGTTGCCAATTTCGCCAGATAGAAAGAAATCAACATCATAAACAAAACCATCTGTGCTAGCAAGATCAACACAGGCAAAATGTTCATTTGGACCCAGATTTGCAAGATATTCTGTATGAACTCGAACTAGTTTAAGATTGAGTTCTCTATCGTTAAAAATTAGTTTAAAATATCCACCATTTAAATTCGATTGTTCTTCAATATGCTTTTCAATTCCTGCTTGTATAGCTGCAGTGAAATCAGCTGAGACATCATCAACGGGTTGAACCGATTGATTACATCCAATTAAAAGAAGAAATAATATACTGTATTTTAATTTTGTTGGGGGATTCATATTGATTAAAGAATTGAAACACTTACCACCAAACTAAAGTTGATGGTAAGTGTAAAAACATAACAAATGCTACTTACTATTTGCCACCTGTAGGATGTTCATTGGATGGGTGTTCTGGGTGTTCGCTCTTTCCAGATCCTTTCGATGGATGCTCTGAATGATCTCCAGATGATTTACCATGTGAAGAATGGTCATGATTATCAGGATGTTCATTTGACGATTTATCATGTGACGGATGATCCGGATGCTCATTTTTCGCACTTCCTTTTGAAGGATGTTCCGGATGCTCAGATGAATTCACCTTTGTTGGGTGTTCTGACTTTTTACCCGATTTTGAACAGCCAGATACTGATAAGGATATGACTGATGCAATCGCAATTAAGATTAGTATTTTTTTCATTATTTTTCCCTTCTTTTTATTTTGAACCTGGTACCCGGGGCCGGACTCGAACCGGCACGTCCTTACGAACAATGGATTTTAAGTCCATAGTGTCTACCAATTCCACCACCCGGGCATTTTAAATTCTTAGCATTACAAGATTCGATTTAGAATACGTCTTCCATCAAATGGTGGACTTGTAATGTATTTTCTCGAGGCGTCGGCCGGATTCGAACCGGCGAATAACGGTTTTGCAAACCGGCCCCTTAAACCACTTGGGTACGACGCCACAAATTGTCATATTCTCAAAAAATGAGTGGGGAAGTTACAAAATGAAACTGGTGTTACAATTCACCTTTTTTAGTTTTTCACTCAATTTTTCCATGTAGTTTTAAGCATGGATATAAACCGATTAAACATATATAAGCGCTTACGGGACTTTAAAGTACCAGCTTCTATATTAGATGAAATATTTTCTGAAAACGAAGATTTTAAATTAGTAGAAGATGCATTTGATGCACTTATCAAAGATGGATTTAGCGAAGATGAAGCTGCTGAAGAAATTTCAATAATGATTTTCAAAGATGCCGATATTGATAAAAGTCAATTAATTGACGATGAAAAATAATTCGTATTAAACGATGCATTTGATTTAATTTTAATTTTAAAATTAAACGCTTCCCCTTTTTTAATCTCTACTCTTAAATCGTCAATAGTTTGAAAATGTTTTATCGCTAATGAATAAGGTTGCTTCCCCGCATCTAGGCTATCTAACAATGTTTCACTCAAAAAAATAGTTTCATTTCGCAAATAGCCTTCACTATCATCCATCCATAATGTTGGTCCAACACTCATTTTACTTTTTGTCAAGATTAAATGTTTTTCTAAAAAATAGTGTAAAGGCTGTGGTTCATTTGCACCCAATAGTGAAATAAAAAAAGTAATAATTAAAAATTTCATTACAAATTCTTTACATCAATGTTTTCTAACCAGGCAAATATTTCATTAGCTACGTCTTTTAATGTTCCTGATTTAAATGGCGATTTCAATCCTGCTAATTCCACGAGTTCAGAAAAAGGTTTACTTCCACCCGCTTGACATAATGTTAAATAATCATTCCAAGCATTTTTATCATCCTTATTAAATCTCATCCAAAATTGAAAAGCACATGTTTGAGCAAGTGTATAATCAATATAATAGAATGGCATTTGGTAAATATGGAGCTGTTGTTGCCATAAGGCTCCACTTTCGGGGAAAGGCATTCCATCATAATCTTGTCCTGGGCGATATTGAGCTTCCAATTCTTTCCATTTATCTTTTCGATCTTGAGGTGTCGCTTCTGGATTTTCGTATACCCAATGCTGAAAATGATCTACACATGCTCCATATGGAAGAAACGATAATGCTCCAGCCAAATGTTTGTATTTGAATCGATCTGTCTCTTCTTCAAAAAATAAATCCATCCAAGGCCACGTGATAAATTCCATACTCATAGAATGAATTTCTGCTGCTTCCATGGTTGGCCAAAGATAAGAAACAAGGGGCTGCTTACGTGATTCATATGATTGAAAAGCATGCCCTGCTTCGTGAGTCAAAACAGTTACATCATGATCTGTGCCATTGAAATTTGAAAAAATGTAAGGACGCCCATATTTTGGAAATCCAGTACAAAATCCACCAGCCATTTTCCCATCGCGATTCACTAAATCCATTAAATCTTCATCCACCATTTTATGAAAGAATTCTCCCGTTTCTGGGGACAATTCATCATACATTTTTACTGCCTTATTCACTAAATCGTCTGGTGTCCCTTTAGGCTTTGGATCCCCTTCTTTATAATTAATACCATCATAAAAATATAAATGGTCAAGCCCTAATATTTCCTGGCGTTGTTTATTGAGCTTTTTCACAAGTGGAACCACATAATCTACAATTTGTGACCGAAAATTCGCAACTTCTTTGGGCCCATAATCGCTTCTACCCATTCGCATATAGCCTAACTCAGTAAAGGAATCATACCCAAGAGTTGTGGCTATTTCATGGCGAAGTTTGACCAGTTTATCATATAATTCATCAAAAGCATCTGCATTTCCTTGAAACCAGTTTAATCGAGCTTCGTAGGAAGATTTACGAATATCCCGCTCTGAATCTTTATGGAAAGGTCCTAATCCAGCCAAGTTATATGTTTCTCCATTATACTCAATTTGAGCACCAGCAATCAACTGTGTATATTCATTCCGAAGTTTTGTTTCTTCCAGTAACATATCCATGATAGATGGATCAAATGTTTTAAGATCCAATTCTATTTGATTGAAATATTGTTTTCCCCATTTAATTTCTAATTCTGATCGAAATTTTGAGTTAACTAAATCTTGATTAAATGCGTTGGAAATTTCAGATGCTTGTGGTCCAATAGAATCGAAATATTCTTTTTCTGCTTTAGCTTCGGCATCATTCACATTCCGATTATAATTCAAACTTGCAATGGCTTGGTAAGATGCATATTCCCTTTCGAATTCATCCACTTTTTGGATGATATCAGATTGAACATCAACAGATTCTGTTTCATTAAATTGTTTCCGCCATTCATCCATATTGGAACGGAAGGCTTCTATATCGATTCTTTGGTAAGGATAATCATTGTATTTCATTTTTTTCTCTTCATTTAATTGTTTATTCAGTTTTTTCCAAAACTATCGGACATGCAAGCCAATGGTGTGGCTCGACTTCTTTTAAAGTTGGTATATTGATAGCACATGACTCTTCAACAACAGGACACCTAGTTCTAAAACTACAACCAGATGGTTTATTTATGGGTGTTGGCACATCACCTTTTAAAACAATACGATTCCGATTTTTTTGCGTTGGATCTGGAATGGGCACGGCTGATAACAGGGCTGTGCTATATGGATGTTTTGGATGATGATAGACCTGTTTTGCGGGACCAAATTCCATCAAATTCCCTAAATACATAACAGCAATTTGATCGGAAATATGCTCCACTACAGATAAATCATGTGCAATGAACAAAAAGGAAACATCAAATTCTTTTTGAAGATCCATCATTAAATTTATGACCTGTGCCTGAATTGAAACATCTAAAGCAGAAACTGGTTCATCGCAAATAATAAGATCTGGATTGGTTGCTAAAGCGCGCGCAATGCCAACTCGTTGTCTTTGTCCACCTGAGAATTCATGAGGAAAACGATCTGCATGAACAGCTTGCAATCCCACTTTTCCCAATAAATCAATCACTTTATTCCGTCTTTTTGATTCATTCAAACTCGTATGAAGTTTCAGCGGTTCTTCTATAATTTGATGCACTGTCATCCGTGGATTTAATGAAGCATAAGGATCTTGAAAAATCATCTGAACGCGTGAACGGTATTTTCTTACTTCGCGGGACGACAATTTGGCGAAATCTACCGTTTCATCGCCGAAATGATATAATATTTCTCCATCAATTTCCACATCCGGCGCTACATGGTGTAGAATATTAATCATGGCTCTACCCACCGTCGTCTTTCCACAACCTGACTCGCCAACCAACCCAACAATTTCTCGCCGTCCAATGGAAAACGAGATACCATCTACTGCTTTAACAGTTCCTACTTTTTTTGAAATGATGCCACCATGAATGGGAAAATGCACTTTTAGATTTTTCACTTCTACAACAGGTTTTTGACTCATGCTACCACTCCAGTTTTGTCAACAAAATGACATCGGACAAAATGGTCATTCCCCATATCTTTCAATGCTGGCTTCTCCGTTTCACATTTATCTTCTGCCAAATCACATCGGGTGCAAAATTTACATCCTTTTGGCAACTCTAAAATATTTGGCACCATTCCACGAATTGTTTCCAAACGTTTTTGCTCTTTTCCTTCATTAGGCTTTGGAATTGAGTTGAGCAATCCAATGGTATATGGATGTTTTGTATCTTTAAATAATTCTTCTACATGAGCCACTTCTTGAATTTCACCACCATACATGACAATCACTCGGTCGCAGGTTTCAGCAACAACGGCCAAATCGTGTGTAATTAACACAACGGCAGCATCCTTGTTTTCTTCCTTGAGCTCAAGCATTAAATCTAAAATTTGTGCTTGAATTGTAACATCTAATGCTGTGGTAGGTTCGTCCGCAATAAGCAGAGATGGATTTTTCGCCAACGCCATTGCAATCATAACACGTTGTCGCATTCCACCAGAAAATTGATGTGGATAATCGTCCATTCTTTTTTCTGGGTCTGGAATTCCAACGCGACGAAGTAAGTCCACACCACCTTGAAATAATTTTTCGTTTTTAGAACGGTATTCATCTGAAATCAATTTGTTCAATCCAAAATATAAAAGCATAATAAATCCTGGAAAGGCGCAACCATATAATACCGACCAAAATAATTGTTCCGATTCAAATGTCCATCCTGCACTCAATTGCCCAATCAAGAGAAAAACAAAACTTGTTATTGCCATTGTCTTTCTACGATTATTTTTGGAAACAGTTGAAATTGATTTCGCTTTCCCCAAAACATGACCTTTCAAATAATCACTGAAATCTTTGGGCTTAATCGATTCTGTTACTTGCATCCCAATCGTATATACCGGATTTAAGGATGTCATCGGTTCTTGGAAAATCATAGCAATATCACGTCCACGAAAATGTCGCATCCGCTTATACATGGATTCTCGATAAGATTCCATCTCTTCTTTTTGGGGTGATGTAAAAAATAGCTTAAGAGAAATAAAAGCATTCAGAAAAAATGATATTAAAAATGCAATTAGTCCTGGAATACCCAGTGAAAAATGAAGTCCAATCCAACCAAAAAAGAATCCACGAGAAACCCATGAACGCTGTTTGCCTTTTAAGTTATTAAAATATTTAAACTCTGGTTTTTGTCGGATTTTGGCTAATTCATCACCATCAAAAATGGTTTCGCCATTAAAGGTAATGGTTCCTTCTGACACTTCACCCGGTGGATTTGGAATTAACTGAATCAAGGATAAAACGGACACCGATTTTCCAGAACCAGATTCACCTACGATTCCTAAGGTTTCCCCTTTGAAAATATCAAAACTGATGCCATTCACAGCGGTCGCCCAGTCTTTACCGACTTTAAATCGCGTTTTAAGTTTTTTGATGGATAATAATGGAGTTTTCATTTTAATAAAACTACCTTTTGAGATTTGCTATATGATTTCTTGCCATTTGTTGATATTGCATTCATTCTGACGATGTACATTCCACTTGGCACTTTCTGTCCGCTATTGCTTGTGCTGTTCCATTGAACTATATGAAACCCTGCTTTAAGATTCTTTGAATTTAATGACTTTACTAACCGCCCCATGACATTATAAATGTTTATGGTAACATTGATTACTTTAAACCTGATATTTTTTAGAGGTGCAACAGTTACTACTCCATCAAGTAGTATAAAACTTTCAATTTCATCTTCTATTATGTCATCAATTTCATTCCATTTATTTTCTAATAATTCTTTTATCCCATCGTCCACAAAATAATTATGCCCATTCACAGAAAAATTAATATTATAATAATTGTCACCGGCAAATATTACAGATTGAAAAATGACTAATAATTTTAAGATTATTTTAACTAACCGCATACTTACTCCATTTATTGCCTTTGACCTATTGCTATTTTCCCCCCTATATTCACCATGACAACAAAATCATTGATATAGTCAACACCCCACCACTTTCTACCTAAATTTAATTCTGGGAAATATTTGAATGTTTTTCCATTAAAATGCATTACATTTCCAAAATTACCAACAAAAAATAAGTCATTTATTTGCTGCCCTGCTATGTCTCGAATATATCCTACAGAATCTATATGAATAATTTCATAGTTGGTTAATTCATGTACATCATGTATTGAAATTTGACTAACCCAATTGCAACCTGTATAGGAAACAAAGTATTCTTCATTTGCCCAAATTGTAGGCGTAGCACAGGCTTCATCCTCAAAAAATGGATCAAACTCATCCCAAACAATTTCCCAATTAATTCCATTTGACTGAAGTAAAAAACCTCTATACGGATATTCAGACCATCCCCAAGCCCATATTTGTGTATCACCCGTTTCACTATTAACAGTGCCAGCAATACCATTAATTGTATGCGCTTTTGGGCTATACATTTTTACAAACTCATTTCCATCGTAATGGACAATAGTACCTTTATTCCCAACAAAATACATGTTATTCGATGATGTGCCCCATATCGTTGAAACACTTCCGTCATTTTCGTCTAATATACCCATATCCCATAAATGGTAGGACACCCACTTTTCTCCATTCCAATGCTTTGGTAAGCCGGATGAAACCCAAATATCATTTTCATTAAAATAATGAATACTTTTTAATTCTAAAGTGTTGATATAAATTCCAATCAGTTCCCATTCATTGCCATCCCAATGAGCTGCATTGTATTCCATACTATCAGTGATAATATCACCAACAACCCAAATATCATTTTCATCTATAATCCACACATCTCTTAAAGTGCCACCATTCCCCAGCGTAATAATCTCCCAAGTAAAATTATGGCTGGTAGTATCCATGGTTGTTACAGTCAAGGTTTCGCTTTCGCCAATTCGCTCTGTTCCATTTTTCCAATAACCCTTGTAGGTGTAAGAAGTGTTGGGGTTGAGTCCTGTATCTTTTATAATTGTGTCCGATTGGAGTGAAAGAATTTGTACAGTGGAATCGTCCCGTGTGAGTTCAAAAGTAAACTCTGCCAGAGAATCTTCCGGGCTGATGTTCAAGTTTACGGTCGTAACACCAGCAGAATGAAGAGATAAAGTTAGGTTAGTGTTTTGGTTATCTTTATCTTCAAAAAGGAAGCAGGATGAAAATAATAAAAGTAGAAATGGGAAATATTTTTTCACCATCCCTATCTCAATCTCGAATACACTTTTGGATCAAACGCTTCTCTGACACCTTCCCCAATAAAAACAATAGCAAGAAGTGTTAAAAATTGTGCTGTAACGGGTGAAAATACCATCCACCATTTGCTCACATTTTGGAGACCTACATCCAACATTTGTCCCCAACTTGGCGTGGGTGGCGGTAAACCAAATCCCAAATAATCTAAGCCAACGAGCATAGAAATGCCCCCCACAACCGAAAATGGAAAATAGGTTATCACAGGCACCAAAGAATTAGGTAAAATATGTTTAAAAATAATAGTTCGATTTCGTTGCCCCATGGAAATAGCTGCACTCACATAATCTTTGGCTTTTTCTCGGTAAAATTCTGCTCTCATATAGTACGTCAAGAAAATCCAATTCACCATGGTATAAATAAAAATCAATAAAAAGAATGATGGGCGAATGATGGAACTCATAATAATAATAACAAAAAGCATGGGTAAACTGGACCAGATTTCGATAATCCGTTGAGCGATTAAATCTACTTTTCCACCAAAATATCCCATGGCACCCCCAATGCTAATTCCGAGAACATAATTGACAAAAGTAAGAATCAACGCAAATGAAATGGAAACATTGAATGCATAAAATAGGCGCGCAAAAACATCTCTGCCCGTATTGTCCGTCCCCAACCAATGTTTAAGAGAAGGTGCTTCATACATTTTATTTCCTTCCGTTGTTATGTCTTCATACGGATTATAGGGATACACGGGCATGATAATCCAATTCTTCGATCCAGATTTCCAATCCTTTTTGAGATTTCGATAATTCGCTTCACCTGGAACATCCTGCCCAAATTGCTGTCCAGGATAATAGGACGACATACCAGGCGTGAGTTCAAGTATTGCAGGGAAAAAGTATTCGCCTTCGTATTGAACGACCAAGGCTTTACTATTAATTATAACGGGCAACAAAAAGGAAATGCCATATAAAGTTAACAAGGCAATGAATGAATAATATCCCCGTTTAAGTCCTTTAAATTTGAGCCAACGCCTACGATTAATCGAAATGGAAACATGATTGTTATTTTGATTTTGCGTGGACATATTATTTAAACCTAATTCGTGGATCTGTTGTAGCCAATGCAAGGTCTGATAAAATATTGGCGGCCAAGCGAATCAACACAACTACAACTAAAAAACCTAAGGTAATCGGGTAATCCCGATCCAAAATTGCTTGATACGCCATACGTCCAAATCCATCAATATTAAATACGCGTTCGATGAAATAGGAACCGGATATGACAACAGCTATGATGTAGCCAATGCCGGAAGCAATGGGAATAATAGAATTTCGCATGGCGTGGACCCAAACAACTCTTTTTTCACTCAAGCCTTTAGCAAATGCCGTACGGATATAATCTTGGCTTAAATTTTCCAATAAACTATTTTTCATAAGAACGGTTAATGTGGCAAAACTGGTAATGGACCACGCAATGACTGGCAAGACTGCATGATGAGCTTGATTCACAATTTTTTCCCATAAAGACATGGTTTCCCAAACTTCCATTGGTGCATGAAATCCCCCGAGTGGGAATATATCCCAAAATGTTCCACCACCAAATAATACCAATAATACACCACCTAAAGCCCAACCTGGAATGGAATATGCTACAAAAATAATGACGCTGGAAACAAAATCAAATGTCGAACCATGTTTTAAAGCTTTTTTAATTCCCAACGGAATACATACGATATAAGATAAAAAATATCCAATAAGTCCAAAAAATAAGGAAACTTTAAAGCGGGGAGCCATTACTTCTGTCACTGGTTTGGCATAAGTATAAGATTTCCCCAAGTTGCCTGTAAGGATGCCCGAATATTCCTGCTGAAAAATAACGGCTTTTCTCGAGCCATTATCATCCGTTTCATCTATAGATGCATACCAAACAGGACTAGCGGAACCATCTTTTTCAAAAACACTTAAGTTGCCATTCTCATCTGCAGACACATCCACACGCCATATCTGACCATCTCTTTTTCCTACGCGTTTTTCCACTTGATTCTGGTCAGATGGAATCGTGAAATCTCTATGTTTTATTTCTCGTGGCCAAATACCTAACCAAATTAAATATCGTTGATAGATAGGTTTGTCAAATCCATAAAATCGTTTTAACTCTTTCATAGCAGATTCTGGTAAGACGCTTCCACCCATGGCACTCACCGAACTTCCGCCCCCTTCTGCTCCACCTGTCATGCCACCCATTTGCAATTGCATAATGGTTTGTTCTAAGGGACCACCAGGCGCTAGTTGAAGAATGGTAAATACGAGTATTGTTGATCCCAAGAATGTTGGAATCATTAGTAATAATCTTCGAATGAAATAGGTTAACATTCGTTTGCCTAGTTATGGCGTTCCAAGTATTCCGGCCAGAATTTCATATCCATTTCTGCTTTTGGAAGTTTTTCACCAGACGATTTGGCCTTCACTAATTGTTCAATTTTATTTTCATCCATCCACCAATATCGAAAGACATCCCAGAAATCGCCCTGGTATCGTGTAAACATCCAATCGGGAAACCCAAATTTATCCCAATAGAGAATACGTTGATAATTACGAACAATACTCCAAGCAGTTGGGTGAACGTCTGAAAAGATTCCATCAATTTCTTGAATAATTTCAATGCGCCGTTTTTGATCAAAACATGTATCATATTCTTGAAGCAATTCATCTACACGATCGCTTTTAAAACCCCACACATTATTATTATCATTTTGATCTGCTAATTCAGATTTTAATGAAGTTTCTGGATTAGGATAAATCAGCCCACCATAACCCAACATTGCAACTTGATAATTCCGTTCATTTACATTTTTAATCATGGTGTTATAATCCACAAATTTAATTTGCATATCCAATCCATATTCTTTGAGCATTTGCTGAACTGGTGTGGCCATATATTCATAGGTTTTTGGCAAACTTAATTCGAAAGATAAAACGCGCCCTGACTCTTCATGAGTCAACCATCCGTCTATATTCCTATTGGTAAAGCCGGCTTCTTTTAAAAGAGATACAGCTTTTTCCGCATCTGGTAAAAAGGGATTATTTTTCAGATTTTCATAAATGGTTCCTGCATACATGGAATTCATATATCCATATTCATTATAATACATTTCACGATTCAATTTTACACGATCATACAAATAGGTAAATGCATATCGAATTCGTTTATCATCGAAAGGCCATTTCCGCATATTGAAGAAATATCCGGACGTTCCAGCGGGACGCTCAGAAAAGACACGCTGTTTTTTTACCCACCCCATTTCAATAGATTCATATTCAGTTTCTTCTACCCAAATTCTTGCTTGGCTCACTGTATAGAAATCTTGTTCACCTTTTTTGAACTTTTCATATTCAAGAGCTGTATTGTCCTTTACCACAGATACTTTGATTTTATCAAAATTAAACATGTGTTTTGAAAAAGGATCGTTTTTTGCCCAGTAATCCAACCGTCTTTCTAAAATAAAAGATTCTTGATTTCTAATTTTATTTTCAGGGATAAAATATGGTCCACTACTCGTGAACATAGAAAAAGCATATTCTTCTAAATATGCTGTTCCATCTAAATCTTTAAGTATATGGTTTGGTAAAATAGACATGGCGCTAAAATAAAGGAAATTTCGCCAATTAACTGTCTTCGCTTTTACGGAAACGATATATTTACTTTCAGCAACAGGGCGTTCAAATTTCCCAAATGATAATTGTTCACTTGGCATCAATATGGTTTCATCCATACGTAAATCCCAAGTTGCCACAATATCATCTGCTATTATAGGCTTTCCATCTGACCACCGTGCATCAGGATTAATACGATATTTGAATACTTTTTTATCTTCAGATATGTACCAATGTGTCGCTAAACTTGGGATAAAATCTAAAGTGGCTGGATGCTGGCCTAATAATGATTCATAACATAATCGTTCAATAATTCTAGAGTTTATCATTTGACTAGAATTTTGACCGATAGTTCTAAGCGTTCGGGGAAAATTTGAATGTATATATTGAAGTGTTCCACCCTTAACTGCATTCGGGTCTCCAAAAAAAGTTCCGTCTTTTTCTGACCAAATATATGTTTCATAGCCGAGTTCTTCAGCCATTTTCTCAAACCCATATCCGCCATTTTGGGCTGAAGTTGAATTGTCTATAGATGTAGGGTCAATATTTTTTGCAAAACTTATTTGTTTATTTTTTTTCTCATCGCCTCCACAGCTCACAATTAATATAGAAAAAATAAAAATTAATATTTTGAATTGTTTGTTTTTCATGATGATTTATAAGTACCTATTTATATTGTTAAAAAGGGCTCGAAATTTAATGTTTTGCTGTCCCAGAAAATATTTTAATTCACTGAAATCCTGAAGTCATTTATATTCTATTTAGTCGCCAATCCCAAGCCCGCGAAATAATAAACCATTGTTAGAAACACACAAACAGAAAAAGTTGAAGTCCATCGTTTCATATAATGTGAACTATTAAAGTCACGGTTCCAATCTTTTAAATAAATTTGTTCAGTAATTTTACTGCCTCCCTGCTTCTCACATTTTTTCACTAATTGTTGAAATTTTGGAATGTCTTTAATTGGGATGGCTTTTATCCCACTATTCAATGCAATTTGTATTAAAGGATCATTACAAGGGTTACTATCATTTGCGATAGAATTTTGTCCTAATAAAATCGAAAATAATACTATTAAAATAAACCAGTTTTTCACTTTATACCATAAACAAGTTTAAATGAGAATACTGGTAGATCATCAATTGTCATTGCTGGTCCTTTTACTTTTTCTCCCGAAAGTCGCCATTTATCTTGCTTATATCCATTATTCATAAAGCCAGCCTTTACATCAATACCCAATCGAGATGATAAATAATATCTCACACCAATCAGTCCCGAATACCCTATCCAATTTTTTCTCATCGCATCCGTTGAAGTCATTTTAGTCATTGGACTTTCATCGCCAAAACTGTTTAGTATTTGATTCCAATCATCCGATTTATCTCCTGGAGATGTATCTACTGATATTTTAGCTATCCCCCAAATAGGCGCCAAAGTAAAATTCAATTCTATTTTTTGTTTCCATCTGAAAAATGTTTGTATCGGGAAAAAACGATACCGAATTGTTCTGTAAAACACAGAAGTAGCATTTACGAGTTCGATATCTCCGATTTCATAAGATGACATTGAAGTATATCCAACACGTGCATTGCTGAAAAATTCATAATACACACCCCAATCTAAGAGCAGATTTCTATTGAAAATATTTGCAGTTGGAAAAGGTACATCTGTGTTTTCATCAAAACCAGACAAGGTAGGCTCATATAAACCAAGCCCAAAATCAACACTCAATTTTGGCTGAGCAGCTGTCGGCGAACTCAATAAAAAAAGGACAGAAAGAATTAATACAGGAATTTGACTCTTCATATAAGGTTCTTAATTTACGACCCATGAAACTAATTGCGAGCATATTCCTTTTAACATTTTCTCTTGTAGCATCAGATACAACACATACTGATGTAAATCATATGATTGTAAAGTTTGATGGGGAGACTTTAATCGGTTCCATTGATTCAATTAATCGAAAAAATGTCTATTTTATTCAAAAAGATTCTGCTGAGTACGATTCATTACTCCTAAAAGACGTTTATTACATTTATAATGATTATGATCGAATTTTCTACAAAAGTTGGAGTTTCGAACAAAATTTGAATCGTATGAAAAATCGGTCTGGATTTATTTTCACATTAAATGGGGATACAATTCCATTTTATAGTATCAATTTTATTGCGGATATGATTCATCCAGAAATTTTTATAAAAACAGGATTAAATCAATCCGAATTTATTTCATTATTTGAAATTCAAAAAATCGTAACTGACAATTCAATAATGCAATATTCTATTGAGCGTGGGTTTTTCTACTCTTTTTATGCCTTTTTGGTTTCAGCAACTTTAGATATACCTTTTAAATGGGATAACTCTCGAAGAGCTTCACCACAAATTTGGGATCGTTATAATGATTTACTTCCAAAAGCAACAATGATAGGATTAAATGATACTGGAAGCAAATATGAATCATTAATACTAAGTATTCCAATTTCGGTTGGTTCATCTATGCTATATGATTTGTGGAAAAAGAAAAATGTTTTTTATTTTACGTCTGCCTATGAAGAAAATTTATTTGGCAGAAATATGTATGTGTTTTCCCTGAAACATATTAGTAAAGTCTATCTTGAAAACACTATTTTTAAGTTAGAAAAAACTAAATTAGGGGTAAAATTCATCGGATGGATTAGGGGAAAAAATTCGTAAGTTATCCTAATGCTACACTTTAATAATCAAAAAAATATTCTAACAATTGTATTCTTAACCTTTTTGGGATTATCTTGTTCAGAAGACCCGATTCAACTTCCCACGGCGGATAGAACGCCTCCACAGGGTGTAATTATTTTCCCTGTTGATGGAGAATCTGTTCAGGGTGATATTAAAATAAAAGCACGGGCAACCGATAATGAAATTGTGGATTCCGTTCAGTTTTATATTAACCAGGAATGGGTTGGCACTGACGAAACTGATGAAAATGATATCTTCGAATTTGAGTGGAAAACCCTTAATTATACTGAAGATGAGTTTCATTACATATCTATTATTGCTTATGATAGGAAAGAGAATGATTATGCATCCTTCCCTATTAGAGTAAAAGCTGACAATCAAGACAATGAGTTACCAGTTGCATTTATATTAAACCCCTTTTCAGGTCAATATGTCAATGGGGTTGTAGATATTACAGTTGAAGCTTCTGATAATGATAGTATCCAATATGTAAGCTATTATATAAATAATATGCTTCAAGGATATGTTCAAGAACCTCCTTTTATTTTTCCATGGAATACTAACTTAGTCCAAGATGATGAATATTACTCAATTTTTGTCAGAGTTCGTGACATGAGCAATAACCTCACCACCATTTCACCAATAAATGTAATCGTAGACAATGATGTTCAAGCTGATGTCATTCCACCTACGGGTTCAATCACTAGCCCACCAGCTGGACTTACCGTAAGCGGAATAGTAGAAATTATCATCAGTGCTTCGGATAATCGAGCCATGGGTGAAGTACTTTTCTCAATCGATGGAACATATATTATAACAGATGAAGAAGCACCCTATAATTACAGTTGGGACACAACACTTGAAGAAGAAGATATTGAGCACACTATTAGTGTTGTATTAGTTGACCTTTCGGGTAATGAATCACCCTTGAGTCCTATTTCCGTATTTGTTGATAATAATCCTCCTGGAGATATATCACCACCCATTATAGTTCAAACTGAACCTGCTGCAGGCCAAACGCTTTCTGGAGTAGTTTCTATTGATGTTTTAGCATCAGATGATACTGGAATTGACTACATTGAGTTTTATATCGATGGAGAATCTGTAGCAAACGATTCAACTGCACCCTATTCATATTCCTGGGATACTGAAACCGTTTCAGAAGATATGGATCATATTATTGCTGTTGTTGGGTTCGATCTTGAAGGTAATTCTACCCTTGCATCACCTGTTTCAGTTTATATAGATAATTATGATAATATTCTGCCCGTAGGGCAAATTCAAAATCCGGCCGCCGGTCAATCAGTTTCAGGAACTGTTTCTATCGAAATTTCAGCATCGGATAATATTGCTGTTTCTCAAATAGACTTATCAATAGATGGAATTCCAAGAGTTATATTAACAGAAACTCCCTACACATATAATTGGGATACACTTTTAGAAACCGAAGATGAAGATCACGTAATTAGTATTATAGTCTCCGACGCATCTGAAAACATTGCGTATGTAGCGCCCATTAGTGTGTTTGTGAATAATGTTATTAATGATATAACACCTCCAGTCGCTTCAATTTCTAATCCACTTTCAGGGCAAATTGTAAGTGGCAGCGTTACATTTACCGTTCTAGCTCAGGATGATTTTGGAATTAATAATGTAGAATTTTTTATCGATGGGGAAACTGTTGGTTCAGCTTCTTCAACTCCATACCAATTTGCGTGGGACACAACAACTCTAAGTAATGATTCGCAACATACTCTCTCAGCAACAGTTATAGATAATGCAAATAATTCAACGATTGTTCAGCCAATTCTTGTTACGGTAACTAATTAATGAAAAAAATTAATCTATATAGTTTATTTATTACTATTTTGGTTTTAAGCTGCGAAGGACCTTATATTGAAGTTCCTGATAATTCCGATTCCATTGCGCCGATATTAACACTTACTTTCCCTGCAAGCCAATCTACAGTTTCAGACACTGTAAAAATTACTGCATATGCCTTTGATAATATTGAATTAGAATTGGTAACAGTTTATCTAAATGATTCAGCAATCATAAATGCCAAAGAAGCTCCATTCGAGTTTGATTGGAATACTCTAGATTACTCAGAAGATGAATATCATACTATTTATGCAAAGGCAATAGATGTTGCTGGAAATATTAATCAAATTAGTCCGATTCAAGTTCTAGTCGATAATCATGATAATGTTAATCCCACAGGTGCACTTATATTTCCCTTTACCGGACAAACTTTAAATGGCGAAATAACAATAATTATAGAAGCAGATGACAACGAAGGGATTGACTTTGTAAATATTTATATTAATGGAGATACCGTTGCAAACTTAACTGAATCGCCCTATACTTTTCTATGGGATACATCTGTAGAAATTGATGACATACTTTATACAATTCACAGTCACATTCAAGATGTTACAGGAAATCGGATTACATTGGGTCCCATAAATGTTTTAATTGATAATTATGAAACTGCTGACAATATTGCCCCAACAGGTATAATTACAAATCCACCATCAGCATCAACGGTGTCCGGCACAGTAAACATTCAAATTTCTGCTTATGATAATATTGAAATGGGATATGTCGATTTCATCATAGATGGTTCTGCCGTTGCTCAAGTATCTAGTTTCCCTTATGAATATTCTTGGGATACAACTGAAGAAATAGAAGATGCTGATCATATCATAAATATTAATCTCACAGACGCAGCAGGAAATTCCACATCCCTTTTCCCCGTGACAGTTTACATTGATAATGTAGCCGAATTGGACATTACCCCACCCGCAATCGTTATCTATGATCCTGCGGCAAATCAGACCGTTTCAGGCATAGTTACAGTCTCCACTATTGCGACCGATAACGCAGGAATCAATCGAGTAGAATTTTACATTAACCATGAATTAAGTAATACATCAAGCAATTCTCCTTACTCCTTTGATTGGAATACAACTTTATTAGATGATGATACAGAATATTCACTCTATGTAAAGGCTTTTGATACCAGTGAGAATTTTACGCAAACACAACCAATCTCAGTATTCGTAAACAATGATGATAATATTACTCCCACGGGATTTATACTTTACCCATATGCTGGACAAACTGTTAGTGGAACAATCGAAATTCAGATTTCAGCATCTGATAATGTTGGTATAGCTCAAGTTGAGTTTTTTATTGATGGTAATTCGGTGGGAACAGACAATGATGAGTCCTACAATTTCTTCTGGAATACAGAATCTTTTTCGGAAGATAATGATCATATAATCTCTATAACAATTACAGATTTAAGTGGGAATTATATAAACCTTTCCCCCATAGCGGTATTTGTTAATAATATTGTAACACCCGAAGATGATATAACCCCACCTGTTGTTGCTATTTTAACTCCAGTTTCGGGTCAAACTGTCGAAGATACAGTTTTTATCTCAGGATTTGCAGCAGATAATGTCGGTATAGACTATGTACAATTTTTAATCGATGATGCATTGATTTCAACAGATTCAGACTCACCTTACACCTATAATTGGAATACCTATGAACTGGCAAATTATTCAGATCATATAATTCAAATGGTTGCCCGTGATATTGCTGGAAATGAAACCAATGCCCAACCTATTATTGTAACAGTTCAAAATGAATATAATGAGCAAATACAATCTCTTTCTCTTTCTGTCTCCGAAAATAATATCTCATTAAGTTGGGATTCACCCAACAATGCTACATCATTTAAGGTTTATAGAGATAATGTATTCGTTATTGAAACAACAAATCAAACATTTGATGATGCTGTCATTGGCGGCATAGAATATTGCTATACAATTTCGGCTGTTAACTCAGTAGAAATTGAAGGCCCTATTTCTGCAGAGCAATGTGGAATAGCTATATTGGCTGCACCTATTTCCTTCACAGCATCCGTAGATGATACTACAGTAACACTTGTATGGAACTCAATTGAAAATGCATCGGGCTATAGCCTTAATCGTGATAATGTGGAAATCATGAATGGGTCACCATTGACTTTCACTGATTCAGAACTTGAACATAATTCAACCTATATTTATACTGTAACCGCATTTGACATGAATTCAACAAATGGTACAACAAGTGAGCCAATTACAGTTACTACACATGCTGCGTTAATCAGCCCAGTATTATCATTAACTGTTTCAGGAACAGATGGAAATTTGACTTGGACATCGGTTTCATCTGCTGTTGCATATAGACTTTATAAAGACAGTAATTTTATTGCCGAAATTGATGTTACCCAATATGAGATAGAATTAACACATGCTGTGGAAACCTGCTTTACTGTTCTTGCTCTTAATGAATATGGAACATTAAGTGAACTTTCAAATTCTGAGTGTGGTACAGGCGAATTAACTCCGCCAACCTTATCGCTCACAGTAACAGATTCAACTGCTGCATTAAATTGGAATACTATTCTTTCAGCGATTAATTATAAAATATATCAGAACGATACATTTCTTATAGAAACAACAAATACAAATTATAGCCTAAATATTGGAACTGGAGTTCAAGAATGTTTCAAGATTTCAGCTGTCAATAATTATGGAACAGAAAGTAACGCATCTAATCAAGAATGCGGAACTGGATTTTAAGGAAACAAACTATCTCCATCGCAACTTTTTAAAGTATGTATAAAATTGATAGAATTATAATTTCCTGATAAAAATGAAATATAACCAGAATCAGGTTTGCTCATATCCAATAAATAATATTCTGGAATTCCTGTTGTCTGAATTGTATCAACTTCCCCATTAAGAGAATTAATATTTAAGGTAGAATAAGTGTAAGTCATCCAACCACTTCCAGTCCACTCATTTGAATCTAAAATACAGTCTGAAAAAATAAATACCCCGATAGTGTCATCTTGGGTAACAAATGAATCAGCAATCACAAGTTGAAAGGACGATGAAATAGAATAAACTTCAGGGACAATACATATTTCCACCGAATCATATTCTGGAACAGTCCATGTTCCCGAAGCTTTATAACATTCTACAAAAGTTGTATCCGAGAATTCACCAACATTTGTAGATACATCTTTTGCACGAACTATGTATGCAAATATTTCCTGCCATTCGATTTTATTATCGACGTAAGAATTAATTGAACCTGAAATAACAGTAAGAGAATCAAATTCATCTTCTTTAGTGTTTTTTTTAAAAATATGATATTCTTTAACATCGTCAGATATTGATTTATCCCATGTTAAATTAACGCGAGGGTTGCCTTCACTCATGGTAAAATGGCTACGAAGCCCTGTCGGAAATTCAGGTGGGTCTTCATCTACATCACAAGAAAATAGAATGAATATAATCATTAAAAATGAAAGTCGATTCATCCTAAAGGTTATAGGAAAATTTATTAATATAAAAGACCAGCTTTTCAAGATTGAATAAAATGTAAGTATAATACATAATATAAAAGCCCGTCTTACGACGGGCTTTACAATGAGCGAGAGACGAGATTCGAACTCGCGACCCCCACGTTGGCAACGTGATGCTCTACCAGCTGAGCTACTCTCGCATTTATAATGAATCTAATTACTAAAAATTTAGCGGCAAAAATTAAGTTTTTGATTTTAGTCTGACAACGGTGTTTTTAAAGAATTTGGGAATAATTCAAACATTGAGTCATTACGATACCAAATCATGATGCATCCGCCTAAAAATAGCAGGTTCTCTCCTATTTTACTCCATCCTACCATATCACCTTCTTTTAATCCACACCCACATTCAATATCGAAACCACGTAGTATTGCTTGTAAAATTAATAAGATGAAAAATGTAAAAAGACCGCCACTAATAAAAATCGAACCATGTATAAGTATTCCGAATACAAGTCCAAATCCAATTAACAATTCTAACCAAGGAACTATTAATGCAATTATATTCTCTAAGCCAAAAGGAATAATATGATAATTGGTAATACTTCGTGCAAATTTTCCTGGATCTAATATTTTATCAAAACTGGCATAAATAAAAGTAATACCAATAATAACTCTAATTAATAAAATTATCCCTGGTTGAATTTTATTCATGAATTTCTATTTCCAATCCTGCTTCAGTCCACGATTTCCAACCACCTTTAAATACTAGAATATTCATAAAACCATTTTCTTGCAACTCATAAGCTAATTCTTCACTCGATCCGCAATCATCGTCACTACAATAAACAACAAATCCTTTTTCATAGCCAATAAGAAAATCAATTTGTTCTAATAACATTTCAAAATCATCATTGGCAATTGCCCCAGGAATCATTCCATTAACCAAATATTCTTCAGCCCTTGCATCAACAAATAATACACCTGTTTTATGAAGTTGTTTGGCCGTTTTGAGATCGACTTCCCGTATTTGGGGATCAAATACAACCCTTAATAATTCATCATTGTTCGATACAATCTCAATGTCTTGAGCAACCCAAGGAATTGATTTTGTACGAATTAAATTAGAAAGAACTCCAATAAAAATTGAAAAGCTAATTATTACAACTATTTGTTTTTTATAATCCAATTAAAGTGTAGGCAAATTGTTTTTTTAATAGTTATTCTACTATTTAATTCTCTTATTCATCTTTATTGAAGGCGTTTTTACGCTTTTCGAAGGTGCTTTTATTTTAGGTGATAAAGAGTTGCAAGTAGCCAATGATTTATTAACAAATGATAATAATTCAGGATTATCTTTAATCTTTTTATTAAGAGAAATTGTTTCATATTTAATTGTGTTAACGGCTTCTGCAATAGCGGATTCCGATATAATTAAATCTTCTCTATATTGTCGAATCAACTTTAATACATTTTCTTGGTTTGCGTATATATCTTCCAACGATTTATTGACATCTTTTTTTTGTAACCGTTCAAATCTTTTGTGAATGGATTTTATTTTTGTTTCATGAGAACTAACGTCAACCACTGCTTCATCAGAATCATTCATGCTCACAGTTAAAACAGACAAGAATTTCCCCTGCTTTCCACATGAATATAAATAGGGGCCATTTTTCTTTTGTTGATTATTATTACGAGTCAAGTTTGTACTTCCACTTGTGACAATAAAATCTGCGTTTTCAAAATGGGTTGGTAAATCGGAATAAGTACTTTGATCAGCATTTACCAACATAACTATAATATCAGTTTGCTTTGACAATTGATTAATATATTCGTTTCCAGCTAAGATATAATCATCTGCTATCATTGTTCTACTTGTGTCAGGTAACTTATCGGTAACACCAATGATTCCGATTTTTAATGATCCTTTTTCAACAATACGAAATGGTTCAAATAAAAGTGAATTAGATGTAGCATCACGCAAATTAGCAGATAAAAATGGAATGTCTGTTTTGTCTTCCATTTCTTTTAGGAATGACAATCCATTCAACATTTCGTAGTGCCCAACATTAATAGCATCACACCCGATTTTCCCATATCCTTCTAATATGGCTCCTGCACGAAAAATTTCTGATTTTTTATTTGAAACAGTCAATCGTTTTGTACTGAAAAATAAATCACCCGCATCTACAATTAAAGGATCAATACCATTTTCACGCATTTCATTGATTTTTACAAATCTTCTGGACAGACCGCCCATTGGATTCTTTTTTCAACCACAAGGATCCAGTTGGCCATGAACACTTCCTGATAAAACCATAGTGACCGTACCATGCCCTGAAGCTTTGGAACATGACCAAAGCATCATCATAATCATTAAAGATGTAATTGAATATTTTAAGTTTAATTTCATTTTTATCTTATCCACCGCTGAGTTTGGCAGAATATCCTTTTGTTAATAATAAGTTTTGTATTTTTTCTCTATGATTCCCTTGAATCAAAATATTTCCATTTTTTATAGAACCTCCAACCCCGCATCCTTTTTTTAGGAATTTTGCAATTCGGTTTAAAACATCAATTGATTCTTGGAACCCTTTTATAACAGAAACAATCTTGCCACCACCCTTTCTATCCAAATGAATACGTATTTGTTGCTGAGATGGATTCACAATTTGGACATGTTTTTTCTCTTTTTCTAATGAAAAAGAATCATTTGTCGAATATATTAATTTTGAATTTTTCATTATCATTGGTATCAAAACAAATTAAACTAAATATTGTTCCAATTTCAGATAGGAAAACATACTAATTTTTTAAAGGTAAATAACAGAGACAATTCACAAGATATGAAACAAATTAAACAAATGAATAAATGAAACATCTATTTCGGTTAAGCTTTTTCCTGACTTCAATTCTTTTTTCTCAAAATAGTGAAACAATTAATGGCCGTTTTTCTGAAACTGGTATTTTTTTAAAAGAGTTGCATTTTGATTGGAATCATTCATTAGGACAAACTAAAACTTCGTATTCAATAGATTTAAATGAATTTGATTTTGGTTTTTCTAATTTTATAATGATTCACAATAAAATAGGCGATCTACAAAATTTGGAAACAAATTTTATTGGACCAGAATTATCTATTAAACAGTTGAATTTGACGGCGAAATTGAATTCTAAAAATTGGCTGATAGCGGAAAGAATTCGCCGTTTAAATAAAAGACAATCCATACCAATAGAAGCAATTGAAATAATTGCCAACTCCGTGAATCTTTATTACTTAGATTATGGAGAATCGCCAAGAAGTTTAAATGATCTTCATGTAAAACAATATATCAATTTAGATGATTTCCCATTTAATAATTCAACCTGGACTTATGATCTAGAATTACCAAATCAGATAGTTGCCAGTCCAACACGAATTAATTCGACACCCAAAATCAAGCCAATAATATTGAATTGGAAAAGTAAAGAATTCATCTTTGATCACAAACAGGACTCATTAATTAAAATCCCATTCGTAGATTGGAATTATAGCATAAATATTAAATCGTTATTTCAAATATTTTCTTCTGAAATTCAATTAAATTATGCGAAAAAAAGTAAGTCATTTGATTTCTTACTGAAAGAAGGTCAATTCCAAATTCAAGAACTAAATTTGACTGCTATTCCAGGACAACAGCTCAACAATCGTACCGAAATTAATCTCCCTTCATTTATCATCACTGCAAATAATATTGCACTATCCGGAAGTTTAGGCGATAAACCAATTATTCATGAAGGTCATTTTTCATTTTCAATTCGAAATTTTGAAATTAAACTACCCCAAGATCTAGAAGAAGAACCCGAAATTCAGGCTATCTTAGAATCACTGGGAATTTGGAATAATTTATTTGTCATAAGACATATTCAACTAGAAATGAATTTAACTAAAGATTACATGGGAGACTTGAAACTGATATTACATACACCATTTTTAAAAATAAACATCAATGGAGATTTTTCTTTACAACAAGATGAAACTCACCCCGAAATTCTGCTCCATCAAATGGAAATAAATATCAACCCTATTTCAATGGGAGTAAGGAAATGGATACGGAACTGGGAGAAGAAAACGGGTAAAACTTTAAATCGTAAAGGCAGTACTATTTCTTTGAAAGTTGATGGCACATTAGAAAATCCTGTTATACACGGTTACTAATTACTTTTAAAAAATATCTTACAAATATTTTGTAGGAATTGAATATTTATTAGATTCAGAATTCCAATAAACACTAAGTATCCACCATCGATTTTGATCATTTAATAGCTGAATACTATTAATTCCACGAGAATAAGGCACAGGATCATCTAAGTCCTTTTTACAGGCATATGTAGACCAAACATGAGCAATATGAGCAAATTCATCAACTTTGTTAAATATCTCATATTCAAAAAATCCTTCACCGTCTAAAAATGGTTTTGCATACTCAATAAAATCTTCTAATGTCATAAAACGTATGATGCGATTTCCATCTTTATCATATTCTATTTTTGTCAATTGAGCATTTGGATGAAAAATATATTTTTCTCTATCCCAATCACGTTTATTTCCTTTTTCACCTGATATTACATCATATAAAGCATGTATAATGTGATTGATTGAAGTAACATCATTTTTGTATTTACGATGGGAGTTTTCCATACTTTACTAATAACCCATTAATGTCTATAACAATACAAGACTTAAAATTGATGAGCAGGTTTAAAGTTTATTTAATTGCTACCGTACTTTGCTTTTTTCTTTTGAGATGCACGTTTATTCTGGTTTAATTCCATTTTACGCAAACGAATAGTCAGTGGGGTAACTTCAACCAATTCATCTTCAGCAATAAATTCAATAGATTGATCTAACGAAAATTGTTTCGGTGGTCGAAGTGAAATTGTTGCATCTGAACCTGAAGCACGCATATTAGTTAATTTTTTTTCCCGAACGATATTTACATTTAAATCTTCAGTACGATTCCTTTCACCAATGAGCATGCCATCATAGACTTCAGTTCCTACACTAACAAAAAGTTCACCGCGATCTACCATTCCCATACATGCATATCCAGTTACTTTTCCTTGCCTATCGGCTACCAATGCACCTGTATTTCGTTGAGGAATTGGGCCAAACCATGGTGCATATCCGTCAAATAACTTATTCATAATCCCAGCACCTTGAGTATCAGTCATAAATTGACTTCGAAAGCCAATTAATCCACGAGAAGGTATAGAGAATTCCATGTTCACTCTGCCGCTACCATGGTTTTGTAGGTTGGTCATTCTTCCCTTTCGTGCAGATAATTTTTCGGACATAATACCAACTTTATCTTCTGGAATATCTAAAAATACTTTTTCCATGGGTTCCATAGTTTTTCCATTTGCTTCATGGGTTATAACTTGTGGTTTTGACACCATGAATTCATATCCTTCACGTCTCATCGTTTCAATTAAAACCGCCATTTGTAATTCACCTCGACCCCGCACTTCAAAAACATTCGTCTGTTCTGTTGGCAAAACTTGTAAAGACACATTACTTAATATTTCTTTTTGAAGTCGTTCGTGTATATGTCTGGTTGTTAGATATTTTCCTTCTTTTCCAGCAAATGGACCATTATTTACATAGAATAACATTGAAACGGTAGGTTCATCAACTTCAATTCGGGGTAAAGGGTCGGGATTTTCATTATCGGAAATAGTATCTCCAATTGAAATTCCATCTATACCCGCAATTGCAATTATATCCCCGGCTTCTAATTTTTCAACTTGAATTTTCTGCAACCCTTTAAATGTATATAAAGCAGAAAGTTTATGATGATGTGTAATTCCATTTTCACCACAAAGCGAATAAGATATATTTGACTCTAGAATACCATTATTTAATCGACCAATTGCAACCTGCCCAACATAAGGATCATAATCTAAATTTGTAATTAAAAATTGGGGAATATGATCATCATTTGCAATCGGACCTTGAATTTTCGATAATATGGTCGCGAACAAAGGATCTAAATTATCAGACCCATCATCTAAGTTAAGATGAGCAATGCCTTCCTTTGCATTAGTATAAAGAATTGGAAATTCTATTTGATCATCCGTCGCATCTAAATCAATAAACAAGTCATAAACTTCATCAACAACTTCACTAATTCTTGCATCTCCACGATCAATTTTATTAATAATTAATATAATTGGGAGATTTTTTTCCAATGCTTTTTTCAAAACAAATCTAGTCTGTGGTAAAGGTCCTTCGCTAGAATCAACCAACAATAATGCACCATCAACTAGATTCAAACTCCGTTCTACTTCACCGCCAAAATCAGCGTGACCAGGTGTATCCATAATGTTGATTTTGACGTTATTATAATATATAGCAGTATTTTTAGCTGTAATAGTTATTCCACGTTCTTTTTCTAGATCCATTGAATCCATAACCCGATCTTCAATTTCTTGATGGGCAGAAAATGTACCACTTTGCTTTAACATTCCATCAACAAGGGTGGTTTTCCCGTGATCAACGTGGGCAATAATTGCAATATTTCTAAAGGTATTTTTTCTCATACATAATTCTCAAATTAATTTAAAGTTATTGATAAAAATTTGGGTGAAAGGTTAAATAAAGTATATAAACGATAATATAAAGAAACTTTTAAAAAAAGTTTCTTTATATGTTAATAATCACATTATTAACGATTTTTGTTTCCTGAATTTCCCTTTCGATTTTTTCTTCCACGGAATTTTTGATCTTTTCCGTATCGTTTCTTTTTCTTCCCTTTGTAAAAATCTTCCTTGGAAGTCTTAGCTCGATTTGGCAATTCTTTTGATATTTCAACAGATAATTCCACGTCTTCAAAAGATTTGTTATTTAAGGCTTTAATGACAGCATCTTTTTTAGAATCTTCAATTTCAAAAAAAGAGAATTTTTTCATGATATCGATGCTACCAATGACAGCATCACTTGAATCAAGAGCTTCATTAATTAACCCCATAAGCCGATTCGGTGTTAATCTATTTCGTTCACCTACATTGATATAAATTGTGGAAAAGTTTGATTCTCTTCTCACTGATCTGCTCTTTCGTTCTCGAGGTTCACGGGAATCTCGAGAATCACGAGAATTCTTTTTATTCTTACCACCAGAAATATTTACATCTCGAGCATTCTTATAATAAGATAAATATCGATTGAACTCAGCAGACACAAAATGTTTAATTAAATTTTCACGATCAAGATATTCTAACTTTTTGTAAATATCTTCTAAGAAAGGTCCAATTTGCTCTTCATTTACTTCTACTTTTCCAATTTTATCTATAAGTGCATATAATCTTTTTCCACAAATATCTTGTCCACTAGGAACAAGTTCCCGCTTAAATGATATTTTAGAGATTCTTTCAATCTCTTTAATCTTTCTCATATCTCTAGAATGTACAATTGCTATAGAGATGCCACTTTTGCCAGCTCGTCCAGTACGACCGCTTCGATGAACATATATTTCGGGGTCATCGGGCAAATTGTAATTAATAACATGCGTAAGAGCATCGACATCCAACCCTCGAGCTGCCACGTCCGTCGCAACCAATACTTGTAAAGTTCCACGTCTAAATTTTCCCATAACTTCATCGCGTTGAGATTGAGATAAATCGCCATGGATTGCATCAGCATTATAGCCATCGTGCATTAACTTATTCGCCACTTCTTTCGTTTCTCTGCGCGTTCTACAAAAGACAATACCATAAATGCTTGTATTAATATCTGCGATTCGTTTTAAAACTTCATATCGATCTTTGGCATTCACCATATATAAAACGTGTTTTACATTTTCAGCCCCCATATTAACTCTAGCAACAGCAATTTCAATCGGGTTATTCATATTTTTTCGAGTTATGGCCATGACTTTCTTTGACATTGTCGCAGAAAAAAGTAATGTTTGCTTGCCCTTAGGTGTGTTTTCTAAGATAGCATCTAAATCTTCTTTAAACCCCATCGTGAGCATTTCATCTGCTTCATCTAAAATGACTCTATCAATATGCTCTACAAATAGTTTTTTACGTTGGATTAAGTCTTTTGTACGGCCTGGAGTACCTACAACTATATGAGATCCTTTTCTTAAAGATCGAATCTGAGCATCAATTCGAGTTCCGCCATAAACGGCTAGAATATTAATACCTCGAAGATATTTGGAATAAGCCATTAAATCTTTTGTAATCTGAACACAAAGCTCACGAGTTGGGCATAAGATTAATGTTTGGGTGGCTTTTTTAGTTATATCTACAGAATGAATTGCTGGTAAACCAAACGCTGCGGTTTTTCCTGTTCCAGTTTGTGCTGTTCCAATGATATCTTGATTGGAAGACATTAATTTTGGAATTGTTTCGGCTTGTATTGGTGTAGGGGTAACAAATCCTATTTCTTGGATTGCTTTTAGAATTTCAGGTTTTAAATCAAATTGGGTAAATGTACTCATAAGTAAAATTGGATCTTATTAATTGGTTTATCAATTTATTGAAATTGACATAAAAAATACCGCTGAAGTTCGCTTGTTGTAGTCTGGTTAAACAGATATATTTAACACAAGATTAAAATGAATATAATAACGACTTTTTAAAAACTAAAATTTATAGAATATCCCGATACTGAATTAAATACTCCGAAATCTGTTTGAACATAATCTACTCTAATTTTAGGTCCACGTGGTATTTGATAATTTAGTCCAACACCAAATGAAAGTCCTTGCTCTGCTTTATCACCCGAATCTGCTTCATTCATAAATATGTGAGATTGTCCAATTCTGACAAATAAAATATCATTTAAATTGTATTCCATTCCAGCATTCACATATTCCACATTATTGTTCGGGTGAATTCCATCTAGAGCTAATAATATCTTTTGTCCAGGTAGCACTGAATATTCTTTTGCTAACCCAAACCTGAAAAAGATGGGCAATGGCCATTTGCCTGCATCTAAATGGGCATCAATTCTATCATTATTTCCATAAATTGTTTCATCCAAATCAAAATCAACAAGTGTATTGGTTCCCTCCATTTGAAGCTTACCACCAAAATTTGATACACTCATTCCGATTTTAAGTCCGCTTGAAGTAACAAAAATAGATCCAATATCAATTGAAATACCTTTAGCGTGCATTTGCCAAATTTTTTCCTGGATCATTTTAGCATTAATCCCAAACGAAAATCTATCCGTTAATCTTTTCGCATACGAAATACCTAGAGCTACATTACTAACACTGAATTTTTCACCGGTTCCCTCAGGATTTTCAACTGTTCGAACCATCATTTCATCCATTGTTACTCCAGAGTAAGATAGCCCCAAAGATCCGTAATATCCCATGGGTATGACTGCGCCACCATGATAATAATTTGTTTCAACTAACCAAGGAGAATGGTAAACATGAGTAGTAGGTCTATCCATTTCTACAATTCCAGCAGGATTCCAATATAGGGCACTTACATCATCTGATACAGCTACAAAGGCACTTCCCATAGCTATTGCCCTAGCTCCAGCTCCAATTTCAAGAAATGAACCAGCAGTGGTTGCTACGTTTGACTGTCCAACAATCGCGGTTATAGAAAATACAAATATTGAGAAGATTCGTTTCATTACTTGATGACAGCAAACTTCCCTGTAGTTTCGATACCGAGATTAAACGCATCAACATGATAAAGATAAACTCCAAAAGAAATTTCGAGTCCATCCTTTGATAATAGGTTCCATGATTCTGTCCCATTTTCATTTACGTCATTATGTTCAATGGTATTAACTAAATAACCTGCAAGTGTAAAGATTTTAATTGTACACTGACTCGGAAGATTAATAAAATCTATTTTTCTTGGACCGCGACCCGATTGATATATATGACGCGGTTCCCAAGATGCTGCAACAACATAGGGATTTGGTACAACCGCAATAGCATCAAGATTATTTTTAGCGCTATCGGGATTGATTGATGAAGCTGTAGATGTGAAACTGAAAATATCTTCTACAGAAAAAGGTCGATTGATAGCTATTTTAAATATATCGCCTTGTACTGGATCAATTACTTCTAATATAGTAGTATCAAACAAAGTTGTATCTGTATAAATAGTGTCTGTTCCAGTTATAATTGTGTCGAAAAGAGTGGTTTCCATAATTGATAATGAATCCTGATAAAACCGTATTGTAATAAGCGGAGAAATCTCTCCATCATAAGGGCGAATCATAATGGGTTCATCTGGATCCCATTCATCATCTCGATCATAATCAGATATTCTGAAAGGTGGAAAGTCGTTATGGGTTACATTCTTAATTCTAAAAGGTGCTCGTGTATCGTAAGAATCAATCGTGATTGAATCTCCAATGTTTCCTTCAAATTGAATTTCAAAATCTGCAGGAAAAAGTCTACTGGGTGTAATTGCATGTCTATAATTGCTATTTCCAATTGTCCATCTTGATGAATCATCATCTAATCCCACTTCAGAATCTTCTAATACTATACGCATCCCGTCAAAAATTGGGTTGTTATATCCACCGTCCATATTCGTTTCATGGAATAATGTGAAATAATTATAACTAGCAGTTAATAAGCCATCTTCTAATAACTCTGAATGAGTAACCAAGAAAAAACCAAGTTCTGCATTAATGGTATAATCCAAACCATATTGATATTCAATTGATCCTGATTGATTTGTGACTTTTACAGGAAAAGTTGTATCATATAACGTTGTATCCGTAAAAATAGAATCAGTACCGGTAATAGACGTATCTACCGTCGAAATTTCTGTTATAATCATAGAATAAATATTGATATTAGATGCCCTAGCAATACTATCTTTTATAACTAAGGTTTCTAAAACTTCTTTTTGATTTCTAATGTTAAAAACAACTTCTTCTGCCGAGTTTAATGTATCAAATACAAGGTGGTATTCATTGTTATCTTTTATTGCGTAGGGATCTACAACATCAATATTAATTGCCCCTGACCCATATCCTGATATATGACTTAAAAAAGAGTTGCCTTCCTCTAATGTATTGGGCGGTACATAACCAATCGCAGTTCCATTTGGAACAACAATGGCAGCATTTTCACTGAGACTTACAACATTACCTTTATAATCTAAATCAAGAGAAACAGAACATTCGGAAGGTGCAATTTCTTTAAGGTTCTCTCTCTCTGAAAATCCTTTTTCAAAGAAATCCAAGTCATACCCTTTATCAAAAGCTGTAACAGAATAATAATATGTTTGTCCATTTATGACTTGATTTGAATCAGTATAGATATATTTGAGACCAGTGTCTTCACCCATATCAAATTGAACACCATTAAAACCAATTGGATGAGGCCCTTTTAATCCATTCTCAATATCAAAAATAGCAATTGGTTCTTTAAACGTAATATTTCCATAAGCATCGGTAATGGTATAAGAGTCAATAAAACCCGGATCTGTACTTCTATAAATTCTATACCCTTCAAAATCATTGCCATAAATAGGATCAACAGATATTTCAGAAAAATCGTCCCAATAAAGAGTCACTTTATTATTACCTGGGACTGCAGTCATTGTGGGCTTTAAAGGTGGTTTAGCGAAACTATAATCATTATCATAAATATGTTGCATGGTATTGGCATTTCGAACGATATCAGCCATATTTTCACCAAATACCATGGCGACTGAGAATTTCTTCTTTTCTCCAGGTGCTAATGAAATATATGCAGATCCATAAAGAAAAGTTTGATCAATGTTTTGTGCCGGAACTTGAAAGATTCCGGGTTTTAGTTGATTCCACATCACTTCATCATTATCAGGTTGAATACTTGGATATGCCGCAGAGTAAAAACTAGTTAATCCTATCTGATCTGATTCATCATTATCAGTAATTTCAAAATTAGGTTCACCTACATCCGGAACGCCATTCCCTTCAGTTCCATCATCATCTGGCCCTGGATAATTTATATGATATTCTGCCAACCCATCTGCACCAATATCATCCCGGTTTAAATCCCAATCTCCATCATTGTCAATTCCGTCAAATTGACTTTCATCTATCATACCATCATCATCATTATCAATTCCATCAGTAGGATTTCCTGGAGACTCTAAAAAACTCCATCCAAAATAAACCGGTTTAAATCCACCATATGAATTACTCCAACCATTATGATCCCACTGAAATACCATATCATTTTCAACATCAAACCATGCGTCATCATCATTAAAGTCAGAAGAACCGCCAATATCTGCATCACCATACATGCCAAAAACAACACTATCTAAAGTGCTTGTCCCTACATTTGTAATCCAATAGGTTACAATAATTATATCTTCAGCAGCAGGATGATTCCATTGATACCCTCGGACATCTAATTCGATTCCTAACCCCCCGCGCCTTTCGATTTGATCTATATCTGTAGAGTCGGGGAAATATAAAAATTCATTATTATAAAAATCATCCATAACATAATACGATTCTTGATCTGCTCGCGTATATTTACCATACTGGCCATTCCATAACCCATCCCAATCTTCTGCTCTATTAGGCCATGAAGCCGGCCATGATACTTCATTATCGCTCATTGCCATTACTTCTTGGTTTGGGTCAGCATATCCAGGTAAAGGTTCAAAACTCCACGGAACGCCCGTTTCAGGATTATCATCAGATAATCCAATAGCCCCATCCGAAACAATATGTTTTCTATTTCCATTTTCGTCTATCACACTTGCCGCAATAACTGGCGTGAATTCATAAAAATAAGCATGCCCAGACCCAATTGGATAAACCCCTGAAAAACTATTACTTAAATCCCCTATTCCACCATAATTGTAAAATCGACATAAAACTCTATTCCCGGAATGGTCACCATACTTTCTATCAATATTAGACATAACTTTTCCAACGGATCGACCACGTTTTTCATATTTCTTTGTTGGATCAATTTGTGATCTCCCTGAAGAAACAATTACTAACAAAAATAGAATAAAATGTTTAATCATATTATTTAAATGAAAAAGACAATCCAAATTTGAATTGTCGAGGTGAAGAATAATAATTGGGCTGAACTAAGTATTCGTCCAATGTATTTAATGCAGGACCACTGTATTCAGGCGTATAGTTTGGTAAGAGTGAATAAGTGGCTCTTCCCGTATCATTATATACAGTAAGTTCATTCAAAGTATTGAATACATTATAAATATTCATATGCGCTGATACGATTATTTTTGAGGACAATGCGAATTTGTAAAATGCACGAATGTCAAAATTATATGTGGGAGGTTTAATACCATTATTCTCAAAAGCCGTTCTATTCCCAGCAAATTCAGTTGTATAGGGAAAACCACTCCCATAACTGAATACACCACTTATTCCCGAAGTTTTTGTGTGATGATAGGTCATAGTTCCATTTAAAGTATGGCGTTGATCCCAATCTAATGAAACTAGCATTTTCTCTGGTTCAATATCTGAAGCTTCATCAAAAAAAGCAGCAGTGGGATCAGAAGAATTCCCTTCTGAAATTGAATAAGTATAATCCAAATTTCCAGAAAACTTTTGAAGAGATCTTTTTGAAATTGCCATGGTTATACCACGAGAATTCGCATGGTCTTTGTTCACATATAAACCGTAGCGATCTCCAGCTATAAAAGTTTTTTTAATTTCAGTAGCATTTAAATTTCGAATATCCTTGAAATACCCAGTCACTTCGATTCCAATATCTCGACCAATTTGTTGAGAGAAACCAACTTCATATTGTGTGGTACGTTGAGGTTCCATATTGGCATTTCCCATAGTATTACTTATTCCTGATGCTGCTGGAACTTCAAATTCAGGATTGTCATAAATATAACTAAAATTCGGGTTTTGGAAAAAGTGACCATAAGAGAAATGCATATACCCTTTTTCTGTAATTGGAAAAGCTAAAGCAAATCGTGGACTTATTTGTATTTTAGCTTCTACATCTTGAAACCATGGAACTCCATTAGCATTCGATTCTAATCTGTCTGAATCTCCTTTAAGGTTGCTATCTACCATTTCATCTTCAGAAATTGATAAATCACCATCCAAGTCAAACCATGTATTGATTGGTTTTAAAGGGTAAAGATAATTTGGATCTTCAGAATCATTTAATATCTTCCATTTTGGATTAAAATAATCAAAGCGGATACCTAGATTTACAACCATTTGCTCTTGTTCAATCTTATCTTGGAGATATCCTGAAAGTTCTACGGGATTCCGACCTTCAGGACCAAATGAATCATGATTAGGGGTAAGTAATTGAGCATAATAAATTGGTTGATAACCCGTATTACTACTTAAATGAACCGTAAGGTCTGATAAGGTTATGTTTGTTTTTCGTAATTCAATTCCCGATTTTAATTGATGTTCTTGATTTATTTGGCTAGTGATTTCAGCTTTAACTGTTTGCACAATTGATTTCCTACTATAAACATCCATTGATTGACCGCCAACAAAAAAATTATTTGCAGTGGCATAATCAAATATATTTGGATTCACATAATACGTATTGGAATCCAATATGCCATATCGTTCATCTTCTTCCATTAAATTATTGTTAATTTTTTTATAAAAATCAGGATCATCGCTTAAATGCCGTCGAGTATGATTTTCAGTTCTAGAATACATTACATTTGCAAAAGTTGATTGACTGATTGACCAATCTACTCTGATTAAATCTCCCAGTCGAGTTTTAAACTTATTTTGTCGTCCATCAGGATTCCAACGATACGCTTGAGAATAAGATTGTGATTTTGTATCACTATACATACGATTAAAACTCATTTTTATATAAGGTGTAATCCGCCAGCTAAGTTTACCTTGTAACGTAGTTTGAGAATGCCAATTCATTGGGACCCAATCAAAAGCATCCGATTTCCTTAATCCTTCTATCAAAGTTTTTAAACTGTCTTGATAATTAGCAAAGTCCCAATCTTCAGAATTTGGAACTAGATCATTTCCCAAACCAATCTCAGGATCAATTAAAAATAAATTTGAAGAATCGGACCACATATAAGAATTTGGGTGAAAAATTCGTTGACCGTACAAATAACCATCATCTTTTTTAATCCGGCCTGAAGTGAAAAATGAAATTTTCCCAGGTAAAATAGGACCTTCTAAATTTGCTTTGAAATCAGAAATATTATTTAAATTAAGGCGACTTAATTGAGGAAAAATATCTGTATGCCCCGAATTATACCCTCCTTGACTAAGCGAAATATTTCCTGAATACCTTAAATAATCACCGTCTTTCGTAACAATGTTAACGATTCCCGACATTGCCTGACCATATTCAGCATTAAAGGTACCACTAATAAATTGAAGCTCTTGAATTGCGTTATTTTCAATTTCAACTGCAACGCCTGAATTATAAGGATCAGTAACAGAAATTCCATCAATCATATAAGAAATCTCTCCTCCACGCCCTCCTCTTACATGAATCTCACCACCTGTCACGACGACACCAGCTTGTAATGCCAGAACATCCTCAAATTCTTCCACGGGTAACATATCTACTTCTTCACTACTAATATTTGCTTGAGAATATGTTACATCAGTTTGAATCATCGCACGATCAGCTTGAACCACTACCTCTTCTAATCCAACAGCACTTTCCAATAATTCACCATTTAACGAAGTGGTTAAATCAACTTTCATTCTGGCTTGATTAATAATAAGAGATTGATACCCAATCATTGTAAATCGAACGGAATAGCTTCCTGGGGGGATTTGAAGTATATAGTAATTCCCATCGATATCTGTGGCTGCACCTAAAACAGTACCATCAATCATTACATTTGCACCGATAAGTGGTTCTCCTGTACCCTGTGCTGTTACTCGCCCCACAAGTTTTCCAGTTGTTCCAGCATATAAAGGTTGGCTTATCAGACTTAGTAAGATAAAAAAGACAGACAAATATCTGGGAGTTAATTTCACTCCAGCTAAATAATTAATAGTAAAAGAACCAGTATTTTGGATCTTATTTTACAAGAACCAATTTTTTAACAGAATGATATTCAGGACTTTTCATTTCATAGAAATACATTCCAGATGGCAATGAAATCCCATTATCTGAAAGTCCATTCCATTTAATGTTATAAATACCTTGATCTAAAGTTCCCTTCAATAGAGTAGCAACCCTATGACCCATAAGGTTATAAATCGATACAGATACATCTGATTTTTTAGCTAAATCTATTTGAATAGTAGTTTCAGGATTAAACGGATTTGGATAATTTTGATGCAATGCAAAAGCATGTGGCGTGATTCCAAGTTCATCGATGGAAACTTCTACACCAACACCAATTTGAACTGTTATTTCTAAATCTCCCGATGAAACTAACAAATCTTCTGTAATAGTGAAACCATCATATACTCCATATACACCAATCGATACAGAAATGGAATCATTGTCACTCCACGAATCTCCCTGTGCGCCAGCTACACCTTTATAAGGAGAAACTGTTAACCAGGTAAAATCATCACCTTCTTTTATCGCAACATTATCAATTGCTACTCCATAACCCCATTCTCCTCCACAATCATGATATTGAAATGCAACATTAAAGGTAGTAGCATCACCAATATAAGGTGCAAGATTATACATATAGGACTGCCAATTCCAGCCAGTTGACATAGTAGAGTCCAACACATCCCAAGTCGTCCCCCCATCAATACTTACATGAATTAAAAAATCTTCTCTATAAGCATTACCCGTCCAACATGGACCGGTAGGATTTGGATAGAATATATCCAATAATAAAAATGAAGGATTATATCCAGAAACTGTAATATCATCCGAAATCAACCATGCATCTGTGCTATCAGCACCATCTCCGATTGCATCATCATTCACGAATGCAAATTGACCTCCATCTTCCGGAGTATCATATGGCGTATATTCTGAAGATGCAACCGATGAATCATTTACACCCCACACACCCGGATCAAATCCCGAAGCACTTGGATCTGTAAAAGTTGAAAAGTTAATTTCCATGGCATCTACCAATACATCCATGGCAACCTCAATATTTGAGAGTTCTATCGATGTAATATTATAGTTTGCAGACAGAGTATCAAAATTTTGAATGGTTATTGCCATTTCATGTAAATCGCCCAAATTAGCTTCATCAAAATTGAGTGCCAATGGATTGACTTGAAAAGGTCCCATAGGTGTTGAACAAACGCCAACACTTGTTTCCGATTCTCCTTCACTATAAACTGCTGTGATCTCAAAACAGTATTCTGTTCCATTCTCTAATCCTGTTGCCGAAAACCATGAATCTGTTGTATTATCTATAAGTTCACCATCTTTATAAATGTTATATCCTGAGAATGTACCACAGGTCTCATTTACAGCACCTGTACCTCCCCAAATATGTATATCATCTACATACCAACTTTCACCATAGCCAACTGAATCCAAATATCTAAATGCAACCAAAATTTCATTTCCAACAAAAGCCGAAATATCTAAAGTAACAAACCATTCTCCATCTTCAATTACCCAAGGAAGTGAAGAATAAACTACAGTCCAAGTTGCTCCACCATCAGTTGAAACTTCAACCATATTAGAATCATTTGCATCTTCTGGATAACCATAAGATTCAATAAACTCTATATGAGCAGTTGAATAGTTGCTCAAATCAATAACGTCGGAAATCAATCGACTATCAATCGCTGTCGTTACAGTATCAGTATATAATGCTATCGCAGAAAAACCATCATTTCCGCCGTCTTCGCAAGGATACATCCCATCTCCACAGTCAATTGCTGTACTATCACTTCCTCTAAACCAACCTCCATTACCATTATCAACATCATTTACAATGTTCATTTCATTTGTAGCTAAAGAACAAATGGGAAAACATTCGTCAAACAATTGATCTCCGTAAGAACCTGATTGATGCCAGGAAAGATATACCTCTTCATTAAAAAACAATGCATCTACAAATGTTGGTGGGCATAAAGTTTGCCCTATTGTAATCGATGTTAAAATAAAACCAAAGAAAATTGCTTTTAACGATTTCATCATGTTACTCCATTTTTATTAAGATTTATTTGGGTACTAAAGGTACAATAAGAATCGTATTTATCAAATAAAATGACACTATTATTTTTAAATCGACACTTTCAAATAATAATTCAGGGTATTTAATTATGAAAAAGGCACTTTCAAATGAGTGTGGCTTTTCCAATCAAGTACAAAAATCCTGAACTATTTGAAGATATTTCACCAAAGCATTACAATATATAATTAATTACTAACTAAATGTATTTTCATCAAAATAAACTCACAAAAATACCTGACTATATTATCCATAATTTTTTATACTGGATAATATGGTCTTGTTTTACATTATAAAAGTTTTTAATTTCTTGATGTAGATATATTAGGAATTGCAACGACTTGAGGAGTTCGCCATGTATCGTTATGAAAACTTAAAATTCAACAATGATCTAGTTATCCGAGGTAGTTTATTTATTTCAATATTTTTGACCACATTTATTTTTTATTATTATCCGGAAATCATCCGAAATGGGGCTTTTAACAATTCTGATTACACCATGAATCTAAGTGAGCAAATAATAGTTCCACCTACTCAACAAGATATGCCTCAGTATGCTTCTCTTCGCCGTCCTTCAGTTGTAATTCCTTCTGATAACGAAGATATTGCGGATGATTTAACAATTGAAGATTTATCCTTTGATGATTTTGAGTTTAACTCCTTTCCCCCACCACCAATTAATAAATCCGGTCCAAAAGTGAAATTTATTCCTTATGATGAACCACCTGTTCCATTAGGAGGAATAAAAGCCATTCAAGAGAGAATTATTTATCCTGAGATTGCACTTCTAGCCGGAATTCAAGGAATTGTAATTGTACAAGCATATATTGATGAAAAAGGACGCGTTCGTGAAACTCTCATTCTTAAAGGTATAGATGAAAGTGGATTAAATGAAGCAGCCATGACTGCTATTCGAAAATCTAGATTTAAACCAGCTAAACAAAGAGATCAAGAAATTGCTGTTTGGATGAGTATTCCAATCAATTTCAAGATATATGATTAAAATAACAGTGACTTAAAATTATTTAGGATACTTAAATATGAAAAACAATGATTTAACCAAACCAAAATTTGAATATGAAGGGATTCCATCTACAGCTGATGGGTCTGAAGCAGTCGTTTGGGTAGATACCCATATTACACAAGGTGCATTTGCTTATCCAATCACTCCTTCTACACCAATGGGGACTGGATATGAGTTAGCCTATGCTAACGGTAAAAATAACCTCTGGGATGAAAAACTTACATTTGTTGAATTAGAATCAGAGCATAGTTCTGCTTCTGCATGCGAAGGATTTGCGTTGGCTGGAGGCCGCGTTTCTAATTTTACTTCTGGACAAGGCTTAGTGCTAATGAAGGAGGTTTTGTACACTATATCAGGTAAACGCCTTCCTGTAGTCTTTCATATCGGCGCCAGAGCACTCACATCTCACAGTTTGAATGTACATGCTGGTCATGATGATGTTATGGCCGTTTCTGATTGTGGATGGGGAATGTTATTTGCTAGAAATGCACAAGAAGCATGTGATTTAGCACTGATTTCACGAAAAACAGCAGAAGACTCACATACACCATTCTTTAATGTTCAAGATGGTTTTTTAACCACACACACTATTCAAGACATATTATTACCTGAACCCGAAATGATGAAATCTTATGTGGGTGATCCAAATGATAAATTGGTCAATCTAATGGATCCATATCACCCAATACAGTCTGGAACAGTTCAAAATCAAGATTCATACATGAAAGGTAAAGTCTCCCAACGATATTATACTGATCACGTAAATGCATATTTAAAATCAGCAATGGATGATTTTTATGATCAAACTGGTCGAAAATATGAAATGGTTTCATCCTATAAAATGGATGATGCTGAGTGGGCAATTGTTGGTATGGGGACAATGATTGAATCGGCACAAGCTGTCGTAGATTATTTAAGAGAAACACGCTCCCTAAAAGTTGGATGCGTACATGTTACAGCATTTCGTCCTTTCCCTTCTTCCGAAATTGTTGAAGCATTAGAACATGTAAAAGGTTTTTCAGTTTTAGAACGGATGGATAATCCATTAGCAGAAAGCAATCCGCTGACGATGGAAATAAAAGCCGCATTTGCTGACTTTTCGTCTCACAATAGTAATAATGAAATTCATATTCCAAAAATATATTCCGGTTCAGCTGGCTTAGGGTCTCGCGATGTTCGACCTTCAGATATCATTGCAGTATTTGAAAATATGATGGAAGACCAGAAACGAACATTTACGGTAGGGATTCAACATCCATTATCAGTAAACACTGAAGAAAACCCTGATATTAGACCACAAGGTATGTTCTCTATGCGTGGTCATTCTGTTGGTGGTTATGGTTCTGTTACTACGAATAAAATTATTGCGACGATTGTAGCGGATTTATTTAATCTTCATGTACAAGCGTATCCGAAATACGGATCCGAGAAAAAAGGTCTTCCTACAACATATTTCATGACTGCTGGTCCTGAACCTATTTTAACTCATTCTGAATTAGAATTTGTTGAATTTGTTGCATTGAATGATGTGAACGCCTTCAATTTATCGAACCCTTTAACGGGACTAAAAGATCAAGGCACTCTTTTTATTCAAACTCATCTTACAGAAGAAGAAGCTATTTTAGATTCGATTCCAAAATGGGCAAAGCATACACTTATAAAGAATCAAATGAAATTATTCGCATTAGATACAAAGGAAATATCAAGACAGGTTTCAACTCGACCTGAATTGATTCAACGTATGCAAGGAATTGTTTTATTGGGTGTTTTCCTTAGGGTAACACCATTTTCAGAACGGTTCAATATGGATAAAAAGTCCTTAATGGAAGGTGTAGAAAAGTCTATTCGTAAGTATTTTGGTAAGAAAGGCGAACAAATTGTTCTTGACAATTTAAAAGCTGTTTCAATGGGTTATGAAAATGTTATCTCCGTTAATTTAAAATCTCAAAAAGGTGTATTAGTATGAAAACAGAATCCACAATCCCAATTTTAGATATTCCTGATTTTAACAACCGAATTCTAGCAAGCTATAATGATGGTACCGCAGAATATGGTTTAGATGCAGATATATCAGTTTCACGAAGCCTTGTTCCTGCTGGAACTGGAGCATTTAGAGATTTCAGCTATATAGCTCCCGACATACCAGTTTTTGATGCAGATGCTTGTGTTGGATGTATGGAGTGTGTAACCGAATGTCCAGATACTGCAATTTTAGCAAAAGCCATACCGACTAATGTTTTAGATGAAAATTTTAAATCATTAAACGGGTCACCTTATACCCCATGGGTAAAAGAACAATGGGCAACGAATAAGAAATTTTATGACGCTCCATTAAAGCAAAATAAGCAACCCGCAAAATTTGGTATTTTTGTTGATCCTGAAAAATGTAAAGGTTGTGGAGAATGCATAGATGCTTGTGGAGATCACCTAGCTTTAAAAATGGTTGTAAAAGAAAAAGATACTGTTCCAAAATATAATTTCGGGATGGACTTTTTTAGATCATTAGGCCCTACCCCTGCGGATTATATCAATGAACGGGTTTTACCTGACATGATGTTGGCAGATGAAGCAATGCTATTTACTGGTGGCGCAGGTTCTTGCATGGGATGTGGTGAAGTAACCGCTCTTAGAATGATGCTTGCTGCTACTGGATTCGTTTATGGCAAAGAAAGTATTGGGTTAGTTGCTGCGACAGGTTGTAATACGGTTTATGGTGCAACTTATCCCTATAATCCGTTTTTAGTCCCTTGGAGCAATTCTCTTTTTGAGAATGTATCAACATTTGCCATGGGTGTTCGCGCCCGTTGGGACCAAAAAGGATGGCAAGATAAAAAGCTCTGGGCTATTGGTGGAGATGGCGCGATGTTGGATATTGGTTTCCAAGCGTTATCAAGATTATTTATGTCTGGAATGAATATAAATGTTATCATTCTGGATACTCAAGTGTATTCAAATACAGGTGGGCAAGCATCGTCTGGTACATTTACTGGCCAGGCAGCAAAAATGTCTGCATTTGGATCAGATAGTCACGGAAAATCTGAAAGGAGAAAGGAAATAGCCAATATTGCAATGGCACATCCAAATGTATTTGTCGCTCAAACAACTGCGGCCCATCCTAATCATTTCTATAAAGCCATTATGGAAGCAAATGAGCATCCTGGTCCATCTGTAGTGAATGTTTATACATCTTGCCAACCAGAACATGGTATTGCAGATAATAAATCCTACGATCAAGCAAAACTCGCAGTGGACTGTAGAGTTTTTCCGATATTCACTTTTGATCCAAAAAAAGGGAAATACATTTCGGATAAACTTTCGTTGCAAGGGAACCCTGCAAAAAATAAAGACTGGTTCGTTAATGCTAAATCTGGTGAGCAATTTGACTTTATACATTTCGCTAAAACTGAAGGACGATTTTCCCGAAATTTCGATAAAGACGGTACACCTGATCCACTTTTACACAAAGCGCAAGAAGATCGCCTTGACAATTGGCATGTATTGCAGGAATTAGCAGGGATTAAATGGGGAAAAGAATAGTAGAATTGTTTAACGGACACCTTCTTAAATAAATATTTTTGTTTGAAATAAAACAGAATGCAATGCAATTCAATTCAAAGTATTGAATCCTTAGAATTAACTGACTGTTTCATTTATTTTTAATCTTTTTGGGTTCTTTGTCTCAATAAATATTGTTGGTGTTTATAGATTAAATTAACCTGATGTTAGAACTAATTCGGCTACTGTGAAAAAGTATCTCAGCCAAATGATTTACGAAGCGGAATGGTTAATAGCATAATTAGTACCAAACTTTTTATCTGCTCTAAATGCAGTTTTTTGCTTGTTGAAGAATTCGAAAAGATATATAGTTGGTATTATACTTTGTTTTCTATAGAGACTGGTGGATGTGTAAAGAACATAACTAGAGCCCCGAAAAGACATGAAACCCCAGCAATAATAAATGGCGTCATCCAAATTGAAGGGTCACCAGCTAATTGGGCTGAATCTTTAAAATACCCGGCTATAAATGGTCCTGCAATTCCAGCGATTCCATAAGCAGAAAATATCCAGCCATAGTTAGTTCCTAAATTTTTATTTCCAAAATAATCAGCCGTAATCGCAGGGAAAAGTGCAAAATTCCCACCAAAGTTAAAGCCAATTATAGATGCAGAAATAATGAACCCTAACGATGAACCATACGACATGAAAACATGGTAAACCATAAGCATTATAATCCCTTGAAATAGCGTCATTAGAATAATAGAAAGTCTCCTGCCAATTCGATCTGAAATAATTCCCCATACAATCCGACCTGCACCATTAAAAATCGCATACCAAGCCATAGCAGTCCCCGCTAACAAACCGGCATTTTCTACACCATGATATTTTAAAGCATCCACTCCAAATAAACGAATACAATAAATAACCATGAGACCCGATAATGCTGAAAAAATAAATGTCACCCAAATGAAATAAAATTGAGACGTTTTCAACATATCAATTGATGAAAAGTGACGAATTTTAGAACTATGATTTAATGTTGACTTTTCTATCCAGCCTTCAGGTATATAACCTTCAGGTGGATTTACCATGACTCTGCTTCCAAGAAGGACTAAAATTATAAAAATAATGCCATAAATCAGGAATACACTTTGTACATTGGGTAGGCCGAATAGTGAAGTTGTATTGAGTAAACCATCAAACCAAGAATCAGCTAATTTTACCCAGATGGTTGCACCAAAGCCAAACCCTGCAACTGCTAGCCCTGTAATCATTCCTTTTTTATCAGGAAACCATTTTACCCCAACAGCAATTGGAACGACATATGCCATACCAATACCGCCACCACCTCCAATACCAATGAAGATTAGTTGCGTTAAAAACGTATTGCCAAAGAATCCTCCCAAAATATAGCCAAGCCCTAATAATAACCCACCAAACATTGCAGTTTTTTGGGGACCATACTTAGCTTGAAATCTTCCGGCTAATATCATAACCAAAGCAAATGTAGCAAGTCCTGCTGAAAATATTAATGCTGTTTCTTTTGCTGTAAACTGATATAAACCATTTGGATCAGTGAGTATTTTTGTAAAAACACTCCAAGCATATATTGCACCAAGTGCCAATTGAATTGAAATTGCACCAGCAACAACAACCCATCTGTTTTTAATTTGTCTTTTATTCATAATAAATCCAATATAGATAATATTTTTATTAGTTTAAGCAGCTCTTAATTATTAATGGCTATAATAATATTATATCAGTCTGATTTCGTAATATGTATATAATATAGCGGGAATATAATAAAGAAAAATACACTAATAATGTATTCGACACCTTTAATATGTGTGTAATAATCATTTAATGTTTTGGGTGACTCAGCAGACGTTAACATTCGAATAATAAATCCAAGTATAATAACTAAAAGAATAGAAATTATAAGACCTTTATATTTTACCATCATTATTTTTCTCCTTTCCAACTATATAAAATAGGAAACCTGTAAAGAATAAATCTATAAACAATGATGTAAATCGTGAAGATTGTCATTGAAATGACAAATTCTTTCCAATGTGGAACTTCCTGGTATAGCTTCCAATTAAAAGCTACTAACGTAGTATTTATACGATTCATTGCAAGTCCGATTACTGTAAGAAAAGCAGTAAACCTAATTAATGTCATATTTGTATTTTTTATTCCTATGCCGAATAAAACCATTGGAATAAAACCGAATATTGACATTTCAAGAATAAAATAATGCCCCCACCCAGTTGATAAATAAGCCCATTCGTTATCGTGAGCAATACCAATAAACTTTATAACAACATATGTGATCAAAGTTAATGAAATACCTCTTGCAAGACCGATAGTGAGTCTATCTAAATTATCTAAGAATTCATGATCACATCTCCAAGCCATAAATTTTTTGACTAATGTGCTGACAACAATAACCATAGCTAAACCAGCAGCGATTGAAGAAACAAAAAAGTGCCACCATTGAAAAGTGGAATACCATAATGGGTGAATTTTTGCCGGTGCATAAGTAAATAATGCACCCAAGGCACCTTGATGTAATGTAGATAAAATAATTCCTGAAATTGTTAATCCTAAAATCCATTTTCTAACAAATGCTTTTGCCTTCAACCATCCAATCCATTCGAAAAACGCTGGTGAAACTTCTGCAATTTGAACCGATAAATAAGTGGCGACATGCCACGCGACTAAAAATAAGACCGCAGCTGGTCCCAATGATACAAACATAGGATAAGGTAAATGCCATGGTATACCAAGATCGAGAAGGAGATAAATAACAGCAAATAGATAACCTAATAGTCCACCTAAAAGTGCTAAACGCTCAATTGGATGATAATCATGTCTACCAAATATTTCTACTGTCGTTCCCAATAAAAACCCCGATGCTGATAGTGGAACCATGGTAAACAAACCAAAGGCTAAAAATAATCCCCACGGGTAATCATTTGAAGAGTGTGTTACGGCACCTAAGCCAACCACATATCGTTGAATTATTAATGGAATGCCAATAATCAGTATAAGTAAAAATATCCAATTGAATCGATTTTTTAAAACAGATAAAAAATACTCTTTTGGCAGTAAGCCTAGCATCATTTTCTCCTTAAAAGTCCATTCTTTTTCATCTGTTTTATTATGAGAAATGATGGGTAAATACGAATGACTATTTACAATATGCTTCATTATTTATCCCCATCCTTTGAGCTAGATATCTTGGTGTTATCTTTTTTGCTAGCAAGCATGCTAAACCCTCCAAACAGTGCCGGCCAAATTGTTAAAACCATTGGAACTACGGTTAAAAAGTTTTTAACATAATTAACGATGGGTTCTTTTGGAACATCAAGATCAAAGCCAACTTCATCAAAAGGGACAGGAGAAAGATATAGCCAAGATGTTCCACCGGCTTCAAGTTCGCCATAAATATGTTCAACGTATTTATCTGGGTTTTTGTTTATCCTTCTTCGTGCTATTTTTAATATTTTATCTCTTTTGCCAAATGTTAATGCACCATTTGGACACGATTCTACACATGCAGGGACCAAACCATTTTTCAATCGTGTATCATAACACAGCTTACATTTTACAATTTTCGGTTTCGAAGCACTGGAATATTTATATGTAGGCATATTGAATGGACATGCAACCATACATGTTCTACATCCAACACACACTTCTTCGTCATAAATAACAGCACCTTCTGGAGTTTTAGTATATGCATTAACAAAACAAGACACTTGACATGCTGGTTCCTTACAATGCATACATTGACTTTTTTTAAATAATGGGTGGTCAATAACGTCTGGTGTGTATTTGTTAACAACGGTGTAATGACTTGCGTCAGTTCTTCTTTTCTGCCCATGATGTAATTCATCGAGCACCGACTTATCATCAAAAGGTTTAGATGGTGCAGGAAGTCCTTGTTCTTCATTACATGCCGCTTCACAACTTCTACAACCAATGCATTTTGTAATATCTACTAGAACTCCCATTGAATCAGGATAATTTTCAAATGATTTTCCTTTAGCAAATGAAGTCAAGGCCATACTACCAAAAATACTTGTTTTAAAAAATGATCTTCGATTAAATTTTTCCATATTAACCTTCTTTATAGGTGTTTTTTCAAATAGGTATTAATGTTTATTGTTTGTGTTCAACATAGGTTTATTGTCGCCAGAATAGAATCGACGATTACCTTTATCTGATTTCTTATGGCAATCTTGACACCCAGTGGGTACATCATTATCCTCATGACAGCCGATACAATTCAAATGGTAAACACTTTTTAATAAAGGTATATCAATGTGGTAATTAAATTGTTTTGTGTTCGCTTTAATAATTTTCCCATCAAGAATTTTATTATGACAATTATCGCAACTTAAATTTGTATTGGACACTTCCCCTTTATGACACATCTTGCAGTCTTCATTTTGAGTCTCTGTGAATGCATTATGATGACATGTAGAACAATTATTTCCCGAAATATCCATGTGGTTTCCATGATCAAATTCTACGGGAAGATAGAGTGACATCATTTTATCAATTTGAAATAATGAATGTATATCAACTGGATTTTCATTATGATATATATCCTGATGACAAGTTGTACAATTGGTTTTTGTAAGCGTAATAGTTTCAGAAGAAAGAAAATCATAATGTGCTATTTTTATGTCATTAAATGTATCATGACAATCATAACAACCATCTACAGGAGAATCAACAATTAGGATATCATGAGGTGTATAATCTCTATCTATATGGCAATCTAAGCACTCATTATCTTCGTGAATCGATTCTAAAATGAGTAGTTCATGGTTTTCAACTTCGTGGCAAGAAATACAATCGTCACTATCAATATTTTCAATTTCAATATCTTGAGCATAAATAATACCGACTAACAAGACTAATATTAATGATAGATATTTATAGAATTTCAACATTCTATTTTTACGAATATTCATTTTTTTAATTATTCAGGATAAGGATGAGCTACTTGCTTTATCCGCTCTTCATAATTAAAGACTTTATAAGTCGGGCTTGCTTGATTGTGGCATACAACACACATAGCTTCATCAGGTGTCCATAGCCCTACACTCTCTCCAGTAATTGAACCTAAAGATATCCCAACCATAGTTTTCTTTTTTTTGTAATCACTTCCAGGTCCATGACATGATTCACATCCAATATCTTGAAGTGCAACCATACGTTTAACTGCTTTTTTTGCTTTTTTATCTTCCGGTTCATGGTTCCAAAAATCATCACCTTTTAATTCATAACCACCTTTTTCATATCCGGTTGTGTGACAACGAAGACATTGGGGGCTTTCCCATGGATTTTCTTTAAGACCAACTTCTTTAGCAACTGAAATTGCTTCATTTGTTTTTAATGTTTCAAATGCATTTGCATGAGGTCCATTTTTCCAAACAGTGTATTGTGCGCCTTTCTTTTTGCTATTGTGACATGTTTTACATTTTTTTACTCCAACGTAATCTTGAGAGAATAAAAGTCCAATAGAAAATCCAAGTAATAATACTATATATTTCATTTTTAACTCCTTTAGTCTAACCATGTTTGTAATTCTTGATTTGTATGACAAGCATCACACCCTGTAGCAATTCGTCCAGTCAAGTCCAACCCATGGCATGAACCGCAATCTAAAACGCCACGATCTAGAAATAGTGTCCCATGGGATTCATCAGATTCAGGTTCCATCCACTCGTTCCAAGCCGGATGCCCACTGGGGCCACCTTTATGGCACTCATAACAAGATACGCCGCTAGAACCACCATAATAATCGTTTAAATATGGTTCGCCATGACACACTTGACAACTTTCTGTGCCTGATTCAGAAATTTTTGCCATGTGAGATTCAGATTCACCCGTTATAAGCCAAGCATTGGGGTGCATCTGTGGTTCTCCAGTTTTAGTGCAGGCCGAAAAAAATGTTAATAGAAAAAATACAATTATAGAGATTCTTTTCATGATTTATCCTGGATGACACCGAGCACAAGTGGGATCAGCAGAACCTTGGTGACATACTTGACATAAACCAGGATTATCTAATGCATCATACCCATGAAGCCCACCACCTTTAAGAAATTGACCTATCCAATTTGACAAATTATGGTTCATCGGCATCACTTTTGTTTGCTGATGACAACTAGAACAATTCTCCAAACCTTCATGACAAGATGTACAATCCATCAAATTCATTTTAGCATCAATACCGTGTGTCATATAATAATTTCCGGGATGAACTGTCGGTTCAATAGACAAAAACGAATGACACGATTCACACATTTGTTCCTGGTGACATAAATTACAATTATCTTGTCCAATCACTGTAGAATTCAATCCATGAGATTGAACCCAATCAAATGAGTGATTTTCAGGAATAGAATTTTCATGACAAGATTTACAATCAGAAAATACCCAGCTATTTGGAATATCTTCTTTATCATCATCTAATAAATTTGTGTGACAAACAAGACAATCTTCCGTTCTGCTGATATGAGATCTGTGAGCGAAATCAGGTCCACGTCTTGAAGCTAATTCAGGATAGGTATCTAATTCATCTGCATTTGCATGACAAAGAGTACAATCACCTTCATCATCTTCGGACACATCTTCATGACAAGATTCGCACGTATCCATTGTTGGAAGTAATCTCTCATTTAATGACATGGATGACAAAACATTTTCATGACATTCATTGCATTCGATTTCTTCATCAAATACATGTAATTCATGAGGAAACATAATCCAATCTGCTTTTTGGGAAATTCCCAAAGATAAAATTAGAAATAGACTAAAATATCGCATGGATTGAAATTCCTTCTCGATAATCAATTTTAAAATATGGATTCGAATAAAATTGTGAGAAAAACCGAAGTTTGATGGATTGAGTTACGGACCAATTAATCCATGTAAATAAAGAAGACGATGTGATAGGTTCAACAATATCTCCATCACTTAACAGATTTAGTGAAATAGAACCACCCAAATCTAATTTTGAATTTAAAGTATATTTTGATCCAACAGATCCACCTACCTGAAAAGTCTCGCCATAATTTCCGAATATTAATGTGCCTGCACCCCAAGGACTATTGAGTGTTGTGTAAAAATAAAGGTTAGATATATCAGCCAATCGAATGGATAAATGATTTGAAATCGTATATTTTGATTGAAATTTGGATTGGAGTCCAATTATAGTAGTTGCAGGCAATGAAAATGGTTGACTTACCCAACTCCAATTTTCAAAACCGGAATATCTTTTTTCTCTGTACCCAATAAATAAGCGTCCAAGTTTTGTATTTTTTGAAAGTTTTAATCGTAAATAATGTGTTCGTGAATTCGATTGATCCCAAACATAAGTTCCATAAAAATTCATGGAAAATATTTGTGTATATCCATTTAAGCCCGAAAATACTTGTAGAGTATCTTTTTCATTATTAATCCAAGAGAACAAAGATATATTTTTCTTCCAAGACCCTTTTGACCACGACAAAACACCTTGTAACTTTTCAAGATATACACTGTCGGAGAAAAAGGACTCACTCACATAACTTGTATCACTGAAATCCACCACAGATCGAAACCCGCCCAATAAATCAAATGTCCCCAACTTTTTATTTTCATATCTAAATGAAACGCCATCTATCCTCGTTAATAGTGCTGGAGACCAATACGGAATTCGACCCAATTGAAATCTAAAATAATCTGTTTTGAACTCTGATATAAATGAGTGAAGCCTAAATGGGTTTAAATGATGGTTTGTACTAGTTCCATATTCAAAAAGAGAAGAAATGCTTGAAAATCGTCCAAATGATTGACGATATGAAAGATTTGAACGCCACTGCAATGATGCATTTTCATCTAAAAAACTTATACGAGGATATTGAGCGGATGCAGAAAATTGAATTACCGACGACATACTTTTAACCGAGCTATTTAAAACTAAAAATAGAACCAAACCAAGAAGAGTAAGGGTCTTGGGTAATTTGATGTCTAGATTTTTCATGAATCTCTGCATCCACATAAGAAGGATAGAAAACAACCCTGCATCAAGTATAATTGTATAATATTTATATTGAGTAAAGTATGAAGAAGGGTTGTTCTCATGACTTATCCTTTAATTAAAAACCAAATGGTTTTGACCATTTATGTCCTGGCAATTCTGACCAATTCATATTATTAAAACCAAATTTGATTGATTTCACATCGTAACCAATGACAGTCAAATATGCTATGGATGCAGCTGCCGTTTGTCCCGTGTAACAATAGAATACATTGCTTCCAGAAGGATCAAAAGATGATAGATTTTCACTGAGAGTCAATGTTGAAGGTGATAACTGATAGGCGCCGTCAATATGTCCATGACCTATATAATCTTCATTACTCCAATAATTCATCATATTGTAAGAAGAAGCATCAGTAATAACATCACCTGCTGCAATGAGTAATCCTTCACCCCACGCTGTTATAGCCGCATCAATTCGTGCATCTAAAATTTCATCTGCATTTTCAAACCCTGTATTTAAAACCGGATAGTCAAATGTAGGTAATGCTTCAGAAGCAGTTGTGACTAAATCGCCTGCATATTGATCAGAACAATTAGATGTCCATTTATCTAAGCTAACGTCATAAGCGCTCATACCAAATTTCATGACATAAGCGTCATGTCCTTTTAGTCGTAGCAATGTATGTGCAAATGATGCTGTTTGTCCTGAATAACATGTGACTAAAATAGGACCTGTGACATTGTCAGCTTCATCAAACATCGTTGATAGAGTTACATTCACAGCTCCTTCTACACCTAGAGAAGCAAAATCTTCTGATGATCTTAGATCAAATACAGTATATGCGGAATAATCAAATTCAGCATTTAATGCGCCTGAAGCCAAAATCCAACTACCCATATTATTAACGTATCCGCCGTCCGAACCTTCTAAATATTCGACCAAGACATCAAATTCATTAACTTTCTCTACTTTTGTATCTTCACATCCTGTGAGCCCAAGCAGGGCAATTCCCAAGACGAGAATAATCCATTTGTTACTTTTCATGGTTCATTACTCCTTTTATTGTTACTTGTTGTTGCATACTCACGATTTCACGTGAATTCATTTGATAAATATTTTTCATCTTTAACCTGGGTGACATGGATTACAACCCACTTTTGAAAATTGGCCTAGAACTGGTTGATTTGCATTAATTTCATTTTCTATCAAATCATCCAATAGTAAATAAATACTATTTGTATCCAAACTTGTATAATTTGAATAATTCCCTTCCGAATCATACCTTACACCATGGTTGTGACAATTATCTGAACAATAATCTGAATTTGTTGTATCTGTTTGGCTCGTCCAAAGTTTAATATTATGTGGTGTTGTTACTTCCCATGTTGGCCTTGCGTCAAAGTTTGCTAATTCTGGGTGTCCCCATTTTTCATAAGAATCGGGTGCAACTGGGATATGCCTTAATACTGCCCATTTCCCATTTCTAAGTTCATAATCATTGTTGATCCCAATTTTAAAATCAGGATATTCTAGATACCCATTTCCACCTGATTTCACATCAGTTTCTCCAGCAACTTCACCATAACCTTCTTTCCATTCACCACCGGAGTGACATGTATTACAATTATTATAAGGCTGAGAATGGCAGACAAAACAACTAAGTCCTTCTCCTGATTCAGGCCAGTGCTGTTGATGATATTCATTAGCTTCTGCTACATCTCCATGACAGAAATCACATTGAACCTGTTCCTCGTCTTTCAACAAGTGATAACGAGATTCATATTGTGATGCATCCGCATGAAAATCTTCTACATGACAATCAAAACATTTTAATCGTTTTAAAAAATGCACATCTGCTACATTCCCTGTTAATTCACCTTTAAAGTCAGTTCCAATTCGACTTCCATGGCAAGCCATGCAATTATTGGTTTGGTCTGGAATACGATTAAATTTATGATTATCAATTAAGCCACCATGGGCGCTGTTAGGACGACTAATATGACATTGGCCACATGTTGTGTGACAACTAGTACATTCGCCATCAAATCCGCTCGTCAATGATTCAGGGCATTCATCAAATGTGGTATGGTCATTCCCTTCTCCCAATTCTCTTTGAGCGATAGTCGTTTTTTCTCCCCAAGCCATTGTGTGCATACTATTTTTATTTGATTCAACAAGTTGATTATGGCACGGATTACAAGACTCTTCTGGGTTACTAGATGGATCTCGAGTAAATCCATGATCTGTAGAATGCGCTATTTCTAGGTCAGATGATGGTTCTACCCCTCCATGACAATTTATACATCCAATTAATCCGTGAACTGGATCAATATCTTTAAAAGATTTATTTCCACCTTTCAATTCAATCAACACTTTTTCCCAAGTCTCCAACGGAGTCACAGATCCTCCTCAACCACCACCTGATGGTGGTGCAACATCTTCATCTTGAATTAATCTTTTTAATGCGATTTCATTTGTGTGACATCCTTCGCATGTGGCTGGATTTGTTGCATGAGTTACGACTGTACCAGGATCACAAGCTGCGCTTAAAATCAACAAAGTAATACTAATTAACCCCAATTTTATTTGATTTAGATAATTCATTTTTGCTTCAACTTATAATGTAGTTTTAAATCAGCAATATTTTTTGAAGACAAATAAACATCACAATCCCGGCACGTTGCATCTTTACAATCTTGTGATGTTTCAAGTATCTGCCAACAGACCTGATCTTTTGAAAGGTACGCGGGACAATTCCTTCGTTCTTCTTCAGTACAAGGCTTAATATCCCAACAAGGTATTAAAGCTAATAACCGACTAATACCAGCTAAGTTTAGTTTATCATGTAAAATTAATTTTCGAATACAACTGAGCCATTCTACGTCGGTTTGGGAGAATAATCGACGGCCAGTTTTTGTTCTATATGGAAGTAATAGTCCCTTTCTTTCATAGAGACGTAATGTTTCGGGAGATACCCCAATCTTTTTTGAAACAAGGCCAATAGCATACGTAGGCTCCAAGGAACTGAACTCATAATTGCGTGAATTGTAGGATATCATTTAGTAAACCTGTATTTCAACCTACAGGAAATTAATGACTATATTTTTAAGTCGCAAGATAATAAGACCATTTTATCTTATTATTATATATTAACGACTTAAGCTAATTATTTTATTCTTTATAATGATTAATATAAACCAATTAATTAGAACACGAATCCTTTGAATTTTTAAAATATTTTAAATCTGATATACATGCTTTTTTGTTTAATTGTAATTCGAATATTCTATTAGTACTTTTAGCTTTACTACAGGAGTATATATGGCACATAAATTTATTTTGTTTGTTTTGTTTACCTCCGTGGTCAATTCTGGTGAAGTTGATCATTATCTATCTTGGGGACATTCTCTTGAAGATGCATCTTCTATCCTTAATACGAAAGTAAATGAAATAATTGACTCAACTCTTCACACTATTCCAAATGATTGTTCATGCGAAATGGCTGCTGGTAAAGTATTAAGTGGATTTGGTATAAACTTAAACTCCATATTAGAACAATGGATTAAGAATACAGATAAAATTGATAAATTTATGCCAAATATTGATCTCGCTTTAAGAGAAAGCATTTTCAGTGATCATCAATCTAACCATCCACAATTAGATCGAGCATTTTTTTCAATCCAAGTTGATGAAATAATTAATATTGGTGGAATTTATGTTGGACTTGACAAATTAACTCATTTTACTGGTTCTGGATTTTTATATTATAAAGCCTATATTACTTCAAAAAAAATGGGATTTCCATCTCCATTTAGTTCTGCAATAAAAGTAGGTATTGCAGGAGAAAAGACAATTATTGGGCGAATGGCAACAGGTGTTTTTTCTTATGGTGATCTTGAAGCTAATTTTCAAGGATTTAGATTTGCTTTAGATATGTGTAATGGAGATACGCCTTATCTTAAATTTGCAAAAAATCGTTGGATTTTTTCAAAGAAGTTAGATTTATTGGATTATGTAAATCCAAACTGGGATGAGTCGTATAATCCATCATTTTATTTTGATGGACCCAATCTTATGTTGAAACCAAAATCAACAACAGTTCTTAAAAATCTTCCGTTTTATTGCGCTCAATATGAAACGGATTATGTAAAAAAATTATTTACCTATTATGATTCTATCTACACTGCATCCGATTCTAAAATCTATCTTGATTCTCTTATTTTGATTGATAAAATACCAAATCCCATACAATTCGACATAAAACAAATCTGTTCTGAATAATGTTATACACGTTAACAAAAATACTCACATATATAAGTGTCCGAACATTTTTTAATCGCGTGACTGTTTGGCACGATGAAAGAATCCCTAAAGATAGACCAGTTATTTTTGTCTCTAATCACCCCAATACAATGATTGATCCGATGGTGGTTGGTATTTCATGTAATCGGAATCTTCATTTTTTCGCAAAAAGCACTCTTTTCAATCATTGGATAAAGAGATTCTTTTTAAAGAAACTAAAACTAATCCCAGTGTACCGGAGACAAGAGAATCCATCTTTAGGCGAAAAAAACAAAAAAACATTTGACAAAGGATATGAAATACTTGAGAATAAAGGCGCCTTTCTAATTTTTCCAGAAGGCATTTCTACTGGTGATAGGACATTAAAAAAAATCAAAACAGGCGCTGTTAGAATTGGATTGGGTGCAGAATTAAAAAATAATTTCAACTTAAATGTAACTTTAATTCCAGTCGGATTAAGTTATTCTGACGCCGTACGTTTCAGGAGTAATGTCTTTGTTAGATTTGGTAAACCTATAGTATTAAAAAACTTTAAACAAAGCTATCTAAACAACGAGATTAAGACAGTTAAAGCTGTGACACAAACGATTGAAACTGCACTGAATAAATTAACTACTAATGTAAATGAGTTAGAATTAGTCGATTTAGTGGATTGCTTAGAGTTGATTTACAAAAAAGAACTCATGCTTGAAATGGGATACAAACTTGATAATAAACAGGATGATTTTTCCGTAACTAAGGGTCTCGTAAATGCAGTAGAGTGGTACCAAAAAAAATATCCAAAAAAAGTTGAAGATTTTAGACTTATGATTGTTAAATATTTGGATCAATTAGAAGATTTAAATATACAAGAATCATTTTTAGGTCCTGGTGGGCGTGATCTAACGTTATTAAACAGAATTAAGGCTTTTACATTTTTGATAATAGGGTTTCCTATATTTGTTTGGGGCTTACTTCATAATTACTTACCATATAAGTTCCCTCGTTGGTTTGTAAATAAGTCGCGTGTCGTTAAATCTCAAATTGCTCCATTCAAATTATTGGCAGGTATCCTTGTTTTCGTTCTTTATTATTCTGGGATTCTTGGGTTTGTATATTGGTATTTTGAAAGCCCAATGCTTACTATAATCTGGGGGTTAACACTCATAGCTTCCGGAAATTTTGTACTGTCATATATAAATGGAATAAATGGGTATCGACAGCACTTAAGATTTATTTCATTGTTTTATAAAGAGCGAAATATGGTATTTGATCTCATAGAAAAAAGAGGAAAAATAATACAATTTATTTCAGATGCTAAGTTTCAATATTTTAAAGAGAATGACGAGATTAACGTTTTATAGTTGAAATTTTGATTTTTCACAAACTATATTGATTCTTGTATTTCATCTTTTCTTATTAATACTGGTTTTAATATAGTATAAAACACAACTAACCCAGTAAGAAACAACATACCTGACGCACCAAACATTCTAGTGGCAATAATCCCTCCGTATGGCACACTATTTAAAACTAATTCCGGAAACACAATAGATATAGTACGAAATAACACTGATAAATTCATAATAATGGCAAGAAATGCAACACGACTTGGTTTTTGTAATTTCATTGCACCGGTCATACCTGGTATCATCCGTACTGCCATACCCATAATCAATAATGATACAAATCCCGCTAGCCACATATGACGGACTCCATCGATCCCAATGCCCATTTGAATTTTGGTAATTAACCCAATTTGAGATATTATATCGAATATTAATCCTATCAACAGCCAAATAAAAGCAGATTGAATTAGCCATTCAAATTTTCCAAACTCTCCATTGTCTGGTAACCAATCTCGATACTTTTTTTTATCGTGACCTCTCCCTTCTTTATTTTCAATTTCACGATGTTTTTTCGATTTAAATAAAATATTTAACTTATAAATAAACCAGATTATTAGGATATCTTTTATAATATGTATAATTGAAATCATTTTCGGAAACCAATCTATATATACATTATAATAATAAAGTTTAGAAATAATTAGGGTAATTATAACCATAAAATATACTTTGCTAAATTTCATTACATTCCATTTTATAGATGTCAATCTCATAAACAGTGGTAATGCTCTTAATCCCACACCAAAACAAATTGGAAAAACACTAAATAATATAAAGAAATCAACTAAGAATAAGTGCCAATGATGAATTAAAGATGCTTCTCCATCTACGTACATTATTATTAAAAGGATAAATGCCCCTATTGCATAAACAACCCAACCGATAATATTCATAAATAAAAAAACTCTTATATCTCTATTTTTATCAGATAAATCGGGTTTCATCTTTCGAACAACTGATGATAAAAATTGGATAAAAAATAGAATTCCTAAAGAAATTAAAATTGCTGAAATGAGAACACCTATCGCAAAAAAATCATACCAATAGGAATTAGTGAAGTAAGGTAAAAATGAATGAGCAATAAATCGAAGAATCAATCCTGAAACCATCAAACGATAAATCAGTGAAATCTTAGAATCTTCTACTGAGGTTAAATGAGCTAATCGAGATAAAAAAGGTATGGATACGCCCATGATGAATAATCCAGCCCATCCCATTAATTGCAAATAGCCGTGCATTTGAATATAAGCGTGAAAGGTAACTCCCAGTTGAAAATCAAAACCAATCGAAAATGCAACATGGGTCCCTAAACTGATTCCTGCCCAGAAAGCAATTAAAATAGCCGAGCGAATAAACTGAGATGGAAAATTAGGATACAAAATTATAGTCTTTTTTGTTCCTCTAATTTATCTGGGTATTTGTAAAATAAATAAAAATATATTATTTAATGCTCATGGCTTACTTTTTCATGATTTGAATATCCTTCAAAACGATTCTTAGCATACACTTGATGACAGCTGACACACCCTTCCATCATTTTCCCGGAATACATCGATGCCAATTCTCCGTCTTTTGCTTGGGCTGCCATGGCAAGTTTTAAAGCATGGTCATGAAATTTCGAATCCATTTCAATAAATCGTTCTGGAAGAATTCGATATAAATCATCCATGTCTTCTTCGGACAATTCTTGTTTCAATATAAAAGCTGAATGAATATTGTGACTATTTTCAACCACTTTATTCCATTCGCCCTGTGCAAGATTTGACACTAATTCTTGGTAGTTTTTTGTAATAGAATGCATCTCTTTTCTTAACGCTGATTGAATGGATGGGGTCCATTGAATTGCATATTTATCCGTCTTTCCTACTTGCTTGGAATTATGAGACTTATGTTCACCATAATTCTGTTTTACCAGAATGCTTCCTATAAATAAAAAAATTATCCCTACGATAATAGTAATTGTCTTTTTGTTCATTTTATTTTCCTTTTATTTATCCTGTGTTTTTTATGGGAACTCTATTGATTTATCCCAACCTAAAAACTGTATTTTACTTTAACGTACACCATATCATTTTCGTCGTAATGACCAAATAGTCCAGCTGTTTCACTTTCTTCATTTTTCACAAATATATTTGCACCAGCAAGAATTTCAAATCCATCGGCTAAATCATAGGTTAGACTTGGACGAATGAGTGCATCTTCATTATTAAGCCCAACATACCCAAAGAGTTGAAGTGTTAAGGTTTCTTGCAAAAAGGTCCGATTTGCCAAAAATGTCATAGTATTATCCAATTCTTCTTGAACAATTAAATCGTCATAATCCAAAATGGCACGCTGAATAAATTGTGTGCTAAATCGTGTAGTTCCAATGGAGAAATCTGTCCCAATTAAATAATGAGCATAATCTTTTTCCAACAAACTCGTTGGCAAGTCCATTTGATTCGGATTTAGAGCAGAAAATTGTTTTCCCATATAATATGCGCCTTCTCCCCGTAAAATTACTCCACCCAATTCCGAACTAAAACTTCCACCTGCTAATGTGAGTTGATGGTGAATAGGGCTTAACATTAATCCACTCGGTATTGGATTATCAACTGTAACAATTGGAGTAATATGTAAAGTTGGATCATCGTCCCACATGATACCAGCCATAATTTCATAATCCAATAAAGATGACATACCTGAAAATTTGATAAATCCTTCGCTATTCTCTAATCGCCCAGTAATTTCCTTTTGAGACTCGTCTATAGTAATCGGTAAAGGAAATTCAGGTATTCGCGACCAAATGGATGTTTCATCCGGCATGATGGTTGGCGTAAAAGTTGGAATCCAAACCATCTCCAATGTATTATCACCTAAATAATAGTTCGCCTTTAAAGATGTAATGCCTGTGCGAATTTCATCAAAATCGCGAAGCAGGAATTCACCCAAATCTTTTGGTGATACTATATCGGTAATAAACATTCCATCTGCTTTTCCCCAAATAATTTGCTGTTTCCCAATGCGTAAGTCCATATTATTAAAATACACATCCATATACGCTTCACGCAGTCCTAAAGAAACATCCTGATTTGGTGTTTGATACAGAAATGGATTTGCAAAAAAGGACACATTATCATCGGTTCGTTTTAATTTTAAATCCAATGTATTTTGGTTAATTGAGTAATCATTTGTTTCATTGGTTAATACGCCCAAATAAGAACGAACATAGCCGTTTATCTCTAAACTTTGGCCATAACTACTTGACCCAAATAAAAAGATTAAACTCAATATGAGTGAATTCATTTTCATTATATCCCCCTTTTCATCATACGTTCTGTGAATTTATTACTTGGAATTCCTGTATCAATTTGAACATCGGAAAATTCCATAATCGTGAATTGGTTTCTTTGGACATTTTTCATTTTTACTTTGGTTAAAATAATCACATCTTTAAAAGATTGTTGATTTTCCACCGTCAGAATTTTCAATAATTCATCATCTTCATCATAAAATTCCTTTTTGAGTCCAATCCAAGAATCTTTGATCACCCATGTTACCGTTCTGGCATACATATATTCTTCATCTTTCGACACACTTTCTATAACGATGGTTTCTTTTCCTTCCAGGACTTCTTCCCGCAAAATCGTATGGGTATCGTCCATTGGATGTCGATCGCCCAAATCATCATAAGTGAAATCCGACCCCATAAAATAATCGCCTTTACTGTCACTGGAAATCCGCTTTACTTTTTTGAGTGCTGGCAAATAAATCCACTGATCATCACTTTTGGATGCATCATCATAACTCCATGTCATAAAAGATGTATTTTTTACATCAGCAGGAGAAAGGAAATACATAATTTTCTTTTCGCCATTCTTAACTGTTTTCACAAATTGTTTAATTTTTCTGACGCGTTGATTGCCACGGGAATTTTCGATGGTCATGATCAAATTTCCTGTCATGTCATTTCCTGTTGGACGGTCATACACCTTTTGAATAACATCAAGGCCAGATAAATCTTGTGCGAATATCATTCCTGAAAGAAGGATACTCATAGGTAGTATTGATTTTATTGTTTTCATTTTATTCTCCTATTTCATTATTACTTTTTTTACAAAAAAGTTTTTTCTGTTCAATGATGAGCACCATCACGGTAATTGTGCCCACAAAACTGGTAAACATGTTGAGAGACACCAAAAATCCCAATTCTCTATTGGGTGGAAATACTGAAAATAGCATCACCATAAACCCGGCTATCACCACTGCTGCATTAAAAACAATGGCACGACCACTATGGTGCATGGTGCGTTGAATAGCCAATTCCATATTCTTCGTTTTTCTCGTATTCTCTCGATATCGATCAATAAAATGCACAGCATAATCAATACCAATTCCAATGGAAATACTAGACATAAGAGCCGTTGTTGTGCTTAATGGAATGTTTAATAAACCCATAACGCCAAAGCTAATAGCCGCCGTTATAATAATAGGAACTGTGCCAGTTAATCCTGCAACAACATTCTTAAACATTAAGCTCAATAGAACTGCAACAATGACCAATGACAAGAGTAAACTGGCTATTTGTCCTTGCAGAATTAAATCCGTAAAGACCAACGCTTTGTAGCCTGATCCAGCAAAATTCATGTCAATATTTAGTGACTTAAACTCATCACGGTATGATTCAATTCGATCCATTGCGGAGTTAATACTTTTTGAATCATCGCTCTTGAGCTGGAAAGTCACATTCAATTTCTGATAATCAAAATCCGTAACTTGCCAGAGATTTTCCGGGTCACCAGACATTTCATAAAGCAATAAATATTGCGCAATTAAATCAGATGTTTCAGGAATAATATTGAATGTTTCATCATCTGCATGCATGACCTTATTCATGCGTAATAAATAATCAGTCAGTCCAAATGATGAACCCACTATTTCAATCGACTCCACATCTGTTTGCATTTTATCCACGATTTCTAATATGGCTGGATTTTTAAATATGTCTTTTTTAGGTGACTCTAAAACAAGATTTAATGTGGATGTGCCCCCAAAATTTTCATTAATGAATTTGTCTGTTAATACAATATCGCTATTTTTTTCAAATTTGTCTAAGAAGCTGGAATTAATCCAAACTTTGCTCGTTCCAAATATGGAAATAACAATAACGACGGCTGTAAGTCCGAGAGTCGCCCATTTATATTTAATCAAACCGGAAGCAAATTTATGAGCAAAAATCGTAGCATCTTTATCATCACGACTATGAACTTTGATTTTTTTAATTTTGGGTAAACCTACAATCATCATTCCTGCTGGAATTAATACCAATGAAAGAACCATGGCTACCAAAACACCAAATGCTGTGAAAACACCGAAATATTTAATTGGATATACTTGAGATGTCAATAATGAAATAAATCCAACAGCCGTTGTAACAGATGTCATGGTCACCGGCTTCCACATTTCTTGAATCATATTTTTAATGGTATCAATTTTTGATGCAGTTGGATTTTCAACTCTAAATAAATCAACATGACTAAATAAATGGATTCCATCTGCCACTCCAATAGCAATAAGCATCACTGGAATTGTAGTGAACACCGCATAAATTGGGATGCCCACAACAGCGAGTAATCCAAATGTCCAAATGGTGCTAAATGATACAACCAGCATGGTTAAAATTGTATTTTTCACACTTCGCAGTAATATCAACAAAATGACAATAATGACCGTAAGCACAATGGGAACCATTTTTTTCATATCTGCCGGACCTAAAACAGCCATCGTTCCTTCTACGATTGGGCGGCCGGCAACATGGATATTTTCATCTCCTTCATAGGAATGAGCCAGTTCAAGAATTTCATTATAAAATTCCTGCGTAAATACATCATCATTTATTCGGGCGATTATTACGGATACGGTTTCTTTTTCAGAGACAAGTCGTCCATAAACCATTTCATTCGAGCGGACTTTTTCCTGTAGTTCGTCCAACTTTTCTTGTGACTTTGGAACGCGTTTATAAAATGCTTTCACATCCATGCCATCATCGGTTCCAACAATATTGTCAGCAGTATAAAGGGATGTTACATCTTGCTTTTCAATCTCATCCATTTTTTGTAAATCTTTAGTGAGTTTTTTAATTTTGGTTAAAGTACCCGTATTATAAATCCCATTTGGATTTTCTATCGCAATAATAATTCCATCTTTTATATCGAACCATTCAGCCGCTTGGTCGCTATAAATAAATGCAGGATGATCCTGGGGCATATATTTATCCAAATCCGTTTCCATTCGCGTATTATCCTTCATTTCAGCAACGAAGAAAATCGTGATTCCAAAAAATATTATCAGAACCAGAATTGGTTGTTTTAATAATCGTTCAAGTAAGTTTAGCATGTTTGCTCCTTTATTAGTTAATGTTCACTAACATTGTTAAGTAAAAAATTTTAGGCTTTTAGCACCTTTTCGATGGCATTAAGCATTTCATTGACATCATTTTTTAAATCAAAATCAAAATTCATAATATGCCATTTACTCACTAAAAATCGAAAACTACCAATGACCATTAGTGATATTTGTTCTGCTTGAATATCTACACGAACATCGCCAGAAGCTTGCCCTTTTTCAATCATAGCAATCAATTTATTCTGATTCAATTTCATCATTATACGTATGGGCTTTGCGAGAATACTATTATTATTAAATATTTCTTCGGAAAAAATAATAGCTGTCAATGATGGATTCTTAATGAAGCGATCGGTGTGTCCTTGTATCATTTTTTTAATTTTATCTATCGTAGGATTATTTTCGTCCACATGAGATAGTTCTTCTTCTGTGTTTTGTTTCATGGTTGAAATAATTGCAAGAATAATGTCATCTTTATTCTCAAAATGTCGATATATAGCAGGCTCAGAAATTCCAATTGCTTTTGAAATATTTTTTATGGTCAATCCCTGAATACCCTTTTCAGCTATCAATTGGATTGATTCCTGTATTATTTGATTTTGTCTCTCTGTGTAGTTGTTCATAATCTTATTTCTATATAAGGTTTGTTAGTATTCACTAACTGAGTTTACATTGTAATATTTTCTAATACAACTAGTTTTTATAATATTCATATAAAGTTGGTGGTTTTCGTTTATAATGTTCGGGTAATATTTTGTTTATTTTAGGAGTAACTTCATACTAATAATATATGAAATACATCCATCGCACTTTACTTTTAATTGGCATCGGCTCCCTTTTATGGACTATTTGGGCCATTGATCAGGAAGCAGGGAATTATTATACTGCTAGCCAACTAGATCGTCCCAGACTTGAGACGCATTCAGTATGGAAACCAAGTGGTTTATATGGACATGGACTCGGTATCATTGGAAGTTCTATGCTCCTACTTCTTTTCGTTTATTCGATAAGAAAACGAGTAAAAATATTTCGCGTTTGGGGACGACTTCCCACTTGGCTGAATTATCACATATTCCTGGGAATTGCTGGCCCTATTCTCATTACTTTTCATACGACCTTTAAATTTGGTGGACTCGTTTCTATTTCCTATTGGTCCATGATTGGCGTCATGTTAAGTGGTTTCATTGGAAGATATGTTTATGTGAAAATTCCCCGTAGAATTTCAGGCAATGAATTATCATTAGACGAAATTAAACAAAGAAAATTTGAATTATTAGAAACATTGAAAAAAGAATATGGACTTAAAAAAGATCATTTAGAAATTATTGAACATTTCTCGGGTGCAAATGCACTGCAGAATAACAAAATAATTGGATTTTTCTCATTTTTGTTTTTAGATTTATTTGGCTGGTTCCGATATCATACTTTGGTAAAACAAATTGCTAAAAGTTTGAATATTTCACAGAATGATTTGAAAAAGTTAAAAATACTAATTAAACAAGATATCAAATACACTCGACAAATTGCATTTTGGGACGCAGCACACACTATTTTTCATTATTGGCATGTTATACATAGACCTTTTGCTTATATCATGATTATCATAATGCTTATTCATATTGGTGTATCTATCACATTAGGATATACGTGGATTTTTTAATACAAAATGAAACTGCAGCCACATTTCTTCTTGGCACGATCATTATTTCTATATTTCTCTTTCCTTATATTTATTCATTGAAAAAGAAAGAATCATCTACGAAAAAAAGGCTAAAAGAGACAAAAGAGAAAGGACAAGATAAGCCTCTTCTACAACATCCTATCATTAACCAAAGCGCCTGTATTGGTTGCGGAATTTGCGTAGATGTATGTCCCGAAGGTGATGTATTGGGCCTCATCGATGGCAAGGCAACCGTAATTCATGGCAGCCATTGTATTGGTCATGGCGAATGTGCAGAAAACTGTCCAATTGGTGCCATAGAAATTGGGTTGGGTGATATTAGTGAACGGCAAGATATACCACGAATCTCGAAACAATATGAAACCAATATTCCTGGAATATATATTACAGGCGAATTGAGCGGAATGGCCTTAATTAGAAACGCTATAGAGCATGGTGTTATCGCCATTAACCATATTCATTCAAACACTAATAATTCTAATAATAATCTAGATGTACTCATCGTGGGCGCTGGTCCATCTGGTTTAGCCGCAGCATTACGTGCAATTGAACTTGGATTAAATTATCAAGTAATAGACCAATCTGATATTGGTGGAACGATTCTCCATTATCCACGCCAAAAAATGACACTAATACAAACAGTTGATATTCCACTATTTGGTCGTTTAAAACAAGGTGAGTACCAAAAAGAAACGATATTAGATTATTGGGAAAAAATAATTTCGGACTATAAAGTAAAAATTAATACCAGAGAAAAACTTATAAGTGTTAGTCCAAATGAAGAAGGATTTCACATTGTCACAGCAACAAAAAAATATAAAACAAAACATGTTCTTCTTGCATTAGGACGGCGGGGAACTCCACGAAAATTAGGAATTCCAGGAGAAGAGTTTTCAAAAGTAATGTATAAACTGCTTGATGCTGAATCTTATAAACATAAAAACATTCTTATTGTAGGTGGTGGGGATAGTGCTATAGAAGCGGCACTTGGACTCGCACACCAAGAAGGAAATTATGTCACTATATCTTATCGCAAACCCAATTTCTTTAGACTCAAAACGAGAAATGAAAAAAATATTGAAACTGCTATTCAAAATAAAAAAATAAATGCCATTTTTGATTCTACTGTTACTGATATTAATAAAGATTCGGTCACGATAGCTTCACAAGGAAATATAAATACCCTTAAGAATGATTTTGTTTTTATTTTCGCTGGCGGTGAACTCCCCTTCCCACTACTGGAATCCATCGGTATTGATTTTGGAAAAAAAATAAACTCTACTTTAAAGGAAATTAGTAAATGAAAAACTTTTTACATTGGATCGTATTGTTTTTATTAATTAGCTCTATCTTAACAGTTACAGTTGGGTGTGAAAGCCCTCTTACTGAAACATCCAAAACAATAAATGATGATGATGATGACGATGATATTGAAACATTGGAGAGTTCTTATTATGATGATGAAAGTCATAATAATGGTCAAAATTGTATGAGTTGTCATATTGCAGGCGGTGAAGGTGAAGGAATTTTTACAGTTGCCGGAAGTGTTTTTAAATCCGATTTTATAAATCCTTATCCTAATGCAACGGTAAATCTTTATAAATCAGATTTAAGCAGTATTATTTATACCCTTCAAGTCGATGGTCTTGGAAATTTTTATACGACTGAATCTGTTGATTTATCCTTCGGATGTCTGCCGCAGGTTTCCGCTTCGGGGAATACGGTACAAATGGCAACTGCAACAACTGTTGGTGCATGTAACGGATGTCATAATGGAATAACGGAAAGTTTTATTTATTTAACAAGTGAGTAACATCATTAAAATAGTACCAATAATTGTAATCCTTCTCTTAGAAGTGGCATTTGCACAATTTTCACCGGGAAAATTAGCAAAAGTCCATTCATTTTTAGAAGGCACAAATAATTGTACTCAATGTCATGAAGTCGGTGGAAAATCTCTATCAAGTGGCTGTGTTGAATGTCATCTTCCTATCAAAATTCGTATTGATCAACAAAAAGGATTACATAAAGATAAACAAGAAGATTGTGGAACATGTCATCCTGATCATAATGGCCTAAAATTCAAATTAGTTTATTGGAAAAATGGAGCGGAAAATTTTGATCACAAAGATATTGGATTTGATTTAACAGATTCACATCAAAAAGTTGAATGTCGAAAATGCCATATACAGAAGAATATGATTGAAGAATCCATTCTCAAATGGATTGACAAATATCCCGAAGAACTCATTGTCGATAGAACTTGGTTAGGTGCAGCAAATACCTGTAACGGGTGTCATGAAGATATTCATCGTGGAGAAGTTTCTCAAGATTGTGCTTCTTGTCATACTACATCAAAATGGGAAGAAAGCAAAACTTCATATAATCATGATTTGGCAAAATTTCAACTTACAGGAGAGCATCAAAAAGTATCCTGCGAAAAATGTCATACTATTGATAAAAAACAAAAACCTGCCGTCATGAAATTAACAGGATTAAACTATCAAACATGCGGATCCTGCCATACTGATATTCATAAAAGTGCTTATGGAAATACATGTGAAAAATGTCATACAACCCAAGCTGGGTGGACTAAAAATTTAATTCCATTTGATCATAATGATACAAAATATCCATTAAAAGGTCGTCATCTTAAACAAAACTGTACGGCTTGTCATACAGAAAAATTACTTGGTTCTCTTCCATCTTATAATAAATGCTCTGATTGTCATGTAGATAAACACCAAAAGCAATTTAATGAACGTCTTGACCAAGGTGCATGTGAGTCTTGTCATACCGTTGATGGGTTTATTCCAACATCTTATACATTTGCGGATCATAATCAATCCGAATTCAAAATAGATGGAAACCATTTCGCCATACCATGCGTATTATGTCATCAAACACAAGAAAAAGGGCAACTGAAAGGATTTGCACAATTCAAATGGGATGTTCTCCAATGTAACTCCTGTCATACAGATATTCACCGTGAACAATTTGTTCGTCGGGAAAATCCTAAACTATGTGAGACATGTCATACTACGAGTTCCTTTAATATTGTAAATTTCAATCATGAATCCACTGCTTACCCTTTGGATGGTGAACATATTAATGTAAACTGTGAAAAATGTCATTTATCTGTAAAAGATCGAAATGGTAACTTTACACGTTATTATCCCATTGCACATAAATGCGAAGATTGTCATTCTTTTAATGAAAAAAATAAATAATTCTATTCTATCTATTCTTTTTTTGACTACCCTATTTGGTATTCAAGATTCAGATATAATCGTTCCTGGTTTTGATTGTGGCGACTGCCACGGCTCAGGTGGCTGGGATAGACTAACCTTAACAGGGTTTAACCATAGCACAACAGAATTCCCGCTAAAAGGAATTCATAAAATACAAAATTGTTCCAGTTGTCATTTGGGTGAAACGAATACCGAAAAGCATCAATTTCAAAAAGATAATTCAGATTGTATTTCATGTCATATTGATATTCATAAAAGTGAATTAGGTGATAATTGTTTACAATGTCATACTGAACAAACTTGGACGGTTAATTCACAATCCTTTGATCATAATCAAACACAATTCCCCTTGCTAAATGGACATAAAAACGTTCTATGCAATCAATGCCATTTTGGAGAATCATCGTCTCAATTTACTGCTACACCAACGGATTGCTATAGTTGCCATATAACAGATTTTTCATCGACCGGTACAATCCAATATCCTGAATCCCCAAACCATTCTTCTCTCAATTATTCACAAGATTGTTCTTCTTGCCATACTACAAATAAGTGGCAAGATGCAATTTTTAATCACGATGAAACCAATTTTAGTCTCAAAAATGCACATAACAAGACACCTTGTTTATCGTGTCATGCAAATGGCGAATATTTTCTTCCCCTTTCTTGTGATGGATGTCACGTTGCTGATGGTATCGCTGAAACAAATTCATTAACATCTACATATGATCACGAGTCTCACCAAATAAATGAAAATTGTGAATCGTGTCACACAAGTACTATTTGGTCATCTTTAATATTCGAGCATTTGAATTTCTCATCTCAAAATTGTGAAGTATGCCATTTACCTGAGCATACTGATTCACAAGATCCACCACATGCCTATGAAAATATTAATACGGATTGTCAATTATGCCATGCCACAAGTTCCAATTGGGATATTTTTCTATTTGCACACTCTGAAACTCAAACAGGGTATTTATTAGAAGGTGCGCATGAGAATACTAATTGTACATCTTGTCATTTAAATAATGTTTTTGCGTCCACACCACAGGATTGCTGGAGTTGCCATGCATCAGATTATGAAGCCACGGGAAATGAAACCTTTCCAAACGCACCTGATCATCAGGCATTGTCTTATGGTCAATCCTGTATTGTTTGTCACTCCATGGAACAATGGACTGGGGCTATTTTTGATCATAACCAAACAGAATTCCCTTTGCTTGGAACTCATGAAACAACTGACTGTCAAACATGTCATGCAAATAATAATTATGATCTTCCTCTTTCCTGCGATGGATGCCATATTATAGATGGAGTTGCAACAAGTAATTCAACTGAGTCTTCATACGACCATGCTACACACCAAATAAATGCTGACTGTGAAACGTGTCATACTAGTAACGTTTGGTCAAATATAATATTTGATCATTTGAACTTCTCAAATCAAAATTGTGAAGAATGTCATTTACCTGAATATAACAATTCGGTTGAGCCTCCTCATGGAAATGATAATATCGGAACAGATTGTCAAATTTGTCATAACACGACAGCCAATTGGGATATTTCTCCATTTGCACACTCTGAAACTCAAACAGGGTATTTATTAGAAGGCGCGCATGAAAATACAGATTGCTCATCTTGTCATTTAAATAATGTTTTTGCATCCACGCCACAGGATTGTTGGAGTTGCCATGCATCCGAATATGATAAAACCGGAACATCAAATTATCCCAATTCACCAAATCACAATGATTTATCCTATAGTCAGTCTTGTAACATTTGTCATTCCACAGATCAGTGGCTCGGTGCTGAATTTGATCACAATGAAACCAATTTTCCATTAGTTGATTCTCATGCTTCCCTAAATTGTGAAACATGTCATGCAAATAATAATTATGATCTTCCTCTTTCCTGCGATGGATGCCATGTTATAGATGGAGTTGCAACAAGTAATTCAACTGAGTCTTCATACGACCATGCTACACACCAAATAAATGCTGACTGTGAAACGTGTCATACTGCTGACGTTTGGTCTAACCTAATATTTGATCATTTGAACTTCTCAAATCAAAATTGTGAAGAATGTCATTTACCTGAACATATCAATTCAGAAAATCCACCCCACGGAAACGAAAATATTCAAGATGATTGTGAACTTTGTCATACAAGCACATCAACTTGGTTGATAGAAAATTTTCTACATTCTTCAACTCAAACCGATTTTGAGTTAACAGGACTCCACATTCCAGCTGAATGTACTTCCTGTCATGTAAATCAGATATTTAATTCCACGCCAACATCTTGTGAAAACACTATTTGTCATTTGAATGATTTTAATTCAACCACAGATCCAAATCATGCTGATTACGGTTTTCCAGTAGGTTATTGTTCTCATTGCCATGAAACGCTTGGTTGGGAACCTGATATTTTTTCTCATACTGTAGAAAATGCTTGCGCAACATGTCACTTACCTGACTATAATTCAGCAGATGAACCTCCACATACAGGGTTACCAACAAGTTGTGAAGATTGCCACACAAGCACCACAACCTGGGAAGGTGCGACCTTTACCCATAGCGGCATAATAGAAGGCTGTAATACATGCCACATGAACGATTTTTATGAAGAGCACAATGACGGGGACCCTACCAATTGCGAAGCCTGTCATACCACTGAAGATTGGGAAGATGTAAATTTTTCACACGACGGTGTCACTGATGGCTGTATCTCTTGCCATCTAAATGATTTTGAAGATGATCATGATGACGGAGATCCAACAAATTGCGAAGCATGTCATACCACTGACGATTGGGATGATATTACTTTTGATCATGATGACGACTATTTTCCGATATATTCCGGTGACCACGAAGATGAATGGACAACTTGTAGTGCAGAATGTCATATTGCCCCAGATGATTTTTCTCAATTTTCCTGCGGATTAAACGGTGTTTGCCATGATCATATACAATCCGAGATGGATGATGAACATGATGATGAAGATGATTATGTTTACGAAAGTTCTGCTTGTTTCAATTGCCATCCAAATGGTACAGAAGATGATGACGATGATTTATTTCGAAGTCCCTTCAAGCAAAAAAGTGATTTCATGAAAAAATTTCCAATTTATATTCCAAAATGAAAATAAGTGGACTCATCTTGCTAATATCCATTTCCTATTCTCAATCAGGAATTAAAACGTCGTTAGACTGTGACCAGTGTCACTCTCCTGGCCAATGGCTTCCTTTATCTTCCAATATGTCATTTCAACATAACATTACCTTTTTTCCATTAAATGGACAGCATATACAAACAGATTGTATCCAATGCCACAATGGACAAACAGTGGAAATACGGCATCAATTTTCTAATACTGAAACTAATTGTAATGGGTGCCATCTTGATATTCATTCCGGTAGTTTTGGAGATGATTGTACTCTGTGTCATACACCAAACTCGTGGAACCATATGAATCAATGGATTGGACACGAATTCACAAATTTTCCACTGGTTGGTGCACATAAACGAATTGAATGCAGCTCATGCCATTCAACGCCTTTGGCTGAAATAATCATGTCAGATTGCATATCCTGCCATTTAGCTGAATATAATTTTGTACTTTCATCAGGAAATCACCCTGATAACGAATATTGCGAGCAATGTCATAATACTCGAACATTTTTAACTATAGATCAAGGAAGACATGATATCATGTTTTTTCCCATCAATTCAGGTGACCATAAGGGTGAATGGTCTTCGTGTACAGCTGAATGTCATACCAATCCAACAGATTATACTGATTTTTCCTGTGGATTAAATGGTGTTTGCCATGATCATAGACAATCCGAAATGGATGATGAACATGATGATGAACCTGGATATTATTATGAAAGCACCTCATGTTATTCATGCCACCCAAATGGAGAAAAAGATGATTAAATATTTTTCCCTATTCATGATAATGTCGTCTTCGCTATTTGCAGAAGAACCACCTGAGCAGCAAAACCTTTCTGGTCGAATAACCTACTTTACCATTGATCAAGTATATTGCGACTTAGGATTAAATCAACAGATTATTATTGGTGATACTTTAGATGTTTCTAGACGCGCTGAAATCTTAGGTGTTATCGTTGTATCCCATGTAGCAAATAAATCATCTGTGTGTGAAATCTTGACACCTGAAACACAATTTAAACTGGGCGATTTAGTTACGTTACGTAGAGCCCTTTTTCCAATATCTTCTGATTCTACTTTAAGTGACTCTACACAACTGAATACAATTATACCGTTAGCCGATATTGAAACTCTTAAAGTTAAACAGAATTTCACTCAAAATGGGACCGCTTCCATTCGATCCAATTATAATCAAATTACAGATGAATTTCGTTTTTATAATTCTTTACAGTATAATGCAAAATATAAAAAATATCGCTTTTGGGTTTTTGGCCGGTCTAACTCTACAAGCAAACAATTTACACTTTATCAAGCAAAAATGGATTTAGGTTCAAAATCAAGAGGCATGTTTATTCAATTAGGACGTGTATTTTCGGCGGAATTATCAGGAATTGGTGCTACGGATGGTATAATGATTCAATGGAGAAAAAGAAAACATTTTTCTTTGGGAGGATTGGTGGGCGCACAACCAGACCCGGAATCATTTTCGCCCGATTTCTCCATCAAAAAAATGGGATTCTTCACAAGCTATGAGAAATCTCTTCCATCAATACGTTTTAAAATTACGTCTAGCATGGTAGGACAATACGCGAATCAAGAAGTTGATCGCGAATTTTTCTATGTCAAATTAAACGGAAAATTCAAAAAACAACTTTCATTTCGAGCAATGGGCATCTTTGATTATTATCGTACAACCCTTGGAAATCGTTCAGGATTTAACCCTACATCTGCCCAATTGTCGATGCAATATAGATTGGGAAAAACATTATCCTTTCAATCTCGATATTCTCAACGGATGAGACCTTTATATCGGTCCACGTATGATAGCGTTCAAGACTCTATTATTTCGGATGAACTAATTTCAGGATGGATGAATTCCATAAGAATTTCAAATATGAAATTTGGCTCAGTTCAACTTGGAGGAAATGTTCGAAAACAATCATCTGGAGATTATGCTTACCTCGCTCAGTTCAACCTTCGCTCTATAGAAATTCAATCTACTTTTACACTTGGATGGTCTGCCAACTTGATTCAAAATGACTTAATTAAAGGGGTACAAAACCAATTTCAATATGACAGAACAATCGGTCGTTTTGGACAAATATATTTTGAGTACGAAATTTATCATTATGGATATGGTTTATCTCCCTTTGACAATAATCAACAAACTATATCAATGACTTATAATCATAAAATATTCAATTCAATCTATCTCTATGGAACTGTAGATACAGTCATTGATGATTTAGGTGATCCATTAATCCACCTATTCTTGGGCACATCTTATCGTTTTTAAGTATTAGTTGCTGTTATTCCATTAAGTGTCCTAGAAGCGACACTTTCGCATGATCTCCAAATATTAATATTCTTAAGTTAAAATTGGAGACTATCATGCATTTCATTAAAATATTACTCACTATTTTTATTATCATTTCGGGTTTAAACGGTAAAAACTTGAAACAAGTTTCCAACCGTGGACTTGGGAATGTGGAATTACTGGATATATATATTCATGAAAATACTGCTTTTGTTCCTGGTGGCTTAGGCGGACTTAATATTATTGACATATCAGATCCTTCTGATATTACAGTATTATCCGAATATTCTGCATACGGATGTGAATACGGACGTCTTTATGCTTGGACTGTTTCTGGAGATTTCGCCTACGGTACAGGCCGAGATTGTGGTGTAATAATACTCGATATTTCTGATATAAATCATCCATTAAGCGCTGGTGAGTTTGGAGATAATAGTTTCCGATATGAGCATCCATCATCTTCTAATAATCTACTGTTTCTTTCTCGACATCAACATGGTATAGAAATAGTTGATATTTCCACAAGAGATATTCCATCAACCTTATCAGAAATCCCTACAACAAATGCATGGGCTTCTCTCCCCGAAAATCAAATTCTTTATATTGCTGATGGGTCGGGCGGATTGCGAATTATAGATATATCATCTCCTTCTGACCCTATACTCCTTTCCGTCCTGCCTACAAGTGGGTCTGCAAGAGATTTAGACAAAGTGGGTAATCATATTTTACTAGCCGTTGGAGCTGCAGGCGTTGATCTCGTAGATGTGAGTGATCCTGGAAATCCAATATTTATTGATAATTATAATACCACCGGATTTGCATCTCGTGTTTCGGCCAATGATTCTCTTGTAGCCGTGTCAGACTGGGACGATATTGAAGTTCTTCGATTTGATGACCAAGGTCTTTCATTAGCTGGATATAAAAATAACGGAAAACGAGTCATGGCTACTGCTATGGTTAACAACTATATATTCTCGGCAGAATGGTTAAAATTCACAGTATATGAATATGGTCAGGTGAATGGAGCCGATTTGGATATGGAATCGCAAAGAATTGAGTTTAGCAGAACTCATCCAAATGAATCTCAAACTCAAAGTATCACACTTCAAAATAATGGAAATACAATCTTAAATATTAATCCAATTGAATCTACAAATCCTGATTTCAATTATAATGTAAGTAACACATCCATTCCCCCAAATAGTTCTTCAGTGTTTTCAGTGACTTATTCACCCAATTCCGGTGGATGGAATGAAACAATCGCTATTTCTTCAAATGATGCAAGCTTACAGAATCAATCATTAAGATCATTTGGAAATTTTAGCTATGGTCCTATGCCTGGTGATTTTGCACCAGATTTTGAACTACCTATTGTAAATGGCTTTGGAAATTTATCATTGAATGATTTAATCGGTTCCCCAACTGTCCTTGCCTTTTTTGCTACTTGGTGACCTGTCTGTGCTCCGGAGTTTTCGGACATAGAAGTTTCCATCTGGCAAGAATTAGAAGATGAAGGTTTACAAGTAGTGGGTATCAGTAATCAACCCATAAGTACAATCGAAAATTTTATCGAAGATCAAGGAATTACATTTCCTGTTCTACATGATATTAATAATGTTCGAGGACTATATAATATTCCAGGCAGTCAGTCACCATATCCCCGAGATTTTATTATAGATGCAGATGGAGTTGTTCGCTTAGCTAAAACAGAGTATGATCCAGCAGCTATGCTGCATGTTTTAGAAATATTGCTCGATGGCGAAAACAAAATCGATATTGAGTTGATTCCTGAAAAATTCCATTTATTCAATCCTTACCCAAATCCTTTTAATCCATCAAGCAATATTCGATTCGAATTAAACTCTCAAGAAACAATGTCTTTAAAAATATTTGATAGTAATGGACGATTGATCAAATCTTTTGCCAAACACCTATTTGATTCCGGACTCAATTCAATAGAATGGAATGCGTCAAATCATCCATCAGGTATTTATTTTGTTTATTTGACGGATGGTATTACCACCCAATCTAAGAAATTAATTCTCTTGAAATAATATCATGATTCCAAATTTTATAACATCATTTCTATTAATAGGTATAGGGTTTTCCCAAGGTTACACCCTTGGAGAGACCATTTCTTCTGAACATCAAAGTGTCCTACTTCCTGTTTGCGCAAATGGGAATGGCTTTATATCTCTTAGAGATTATAATGGAGATTTGAATGAAGGAAATTATAGCATTACCTTAATCAGCACTTTTGCATCTTGGTGTACTACATGCTTAGAAGAAGTTCCACTATTGTCCCAGATTTATGATTCTCAAATGGAAAATGGCCTGAAGGTTATTGCATTGGGGCGAGAATGGGACTATCCATATAGTTGTGAAGAATGGGCTGGTTTGGGTGCTACTTATCCTTTGATTAATGATGATTCTTTGATGATTTGGTCATGGTTTGGTTTTGGCTACATTCCGCAAAATATCATTTTGGATCACACAATGACCGTTCGCTATTCTGCTATTGGATTTAATCAAACTGAAATTTCAGATATTGTAGATCTACTCCTAAGCGAATTGCCTATTGCTTCTAATGAACCTAAACTAAATCTGCCCGCTTCTTATAAAATTTCATCTGTTTATCCAAACCCATTTAATCCAACTGCCTCAATTAACATAAAATTAAAGCAATTGACTAATGTAAACTTAATTATTAGGAATATTTCTGGAAAAATTATTGATACAAAACTATATAATAATTTAACGATTGGTGAAAATACTCTAATTTGGAAATCAAATAATACCTCATCGGGAATTTATTTTTTTCAAATTAAAACTCCTAACTGGACGCATATCAAAAAAGGAGTTTTACTAAAATAGTAAACACTAAATTAATTGGAGAAGAATATGATTAAACTTTGTTTAGTAATGGTATTATTTTTATTAAATGCATGCAAAACTGAAGAATCCATCATCTCTGACATTGATGATCAAGAATGGTTAGTAAAAACAGATTATATCCGGCAAGGATGTTATTCAGGAAAAGATTGTATCCCCAGTTTGCAGCATCCTGAAAAATCTTTGGTAGGTGGAAATGATTTAGAATTTTTAGATGACAATAACCTTATTGTTGGAATTTGGGACGGTGAAAAATATGTCGCATTTCCGCACTCTATATTAGATTGGCATGAAATCGTTAATGAAGACGGATATAGCATTTCCTATTGTCCACTTACTGGTAGTGCTTTACATTTTGAGACTGAAAGTGAATTTGGTGTTTCTGGTCTATTATATAATAGCAATTTAATTATGTATGATCGGGATTCTGATAGCCATTGGCCGCAAATGTTTTTAAAATCCGCAGAAGGATCTCGCCAAGGTGACAAATTGAACCTTAAATCTATGATAGAAACAGATTGGGTTACTTGGAAGAAACTATATCCAAATTCTAAAGTTGTTAATTCAAATACAGGGTATTCAAGAGATTATGAGTCCTACCCCTATGGGCAGTATCGTACTTGTAATTCACAATCCTGTGGTGATTATATCTTTTTTCCAATTCCAATGGTCGATGAGAGACTCCCAGCCAAAACTCGAGTTTTATCAATAAATTCTGAAAATGCACAAAAAGCCTATCCTATCAAAAATTTTGTTATTCCGACTCTTATAAATGAAACCATTGATGGGACACTATATGCTATTATTCTATCAAACAAAGAAAAAATCGGAATTGCTTTTGAAACGTCTTCGTCACTTTCTATTGCAGAGTGGGATATTGAAAATGGAAGTATTATTATTGAAGATGAGAATGGAAACCAATGGAATATACTGGGTATATCCACGAATGGAAGTGAAAGCAACCTTATTACGGCAAATGCTTTCATTTCTTACTGGTTTTCACAAGCAGCTTTTTATCCTGGTACGGAAATTCATTCTTGAACTTCTTTACTATAATCATTGTATCTAGCATTTTGATCAATCCAGTATTAGGGCAAGTTTGCTGTTCTCTTGTCGGCTCAGTTGATCCTGGATACAGTAAATCTTCAAAAGAATTGAAATCACATTGGCCATCTATTTATGATAATAAAAGTTCTTTCAAATGGTCTAGTACTTTTAACACTAGGCATACATCAGACCAAAAATTAAATATTCGGTATAATGCTATAATAAATGTACAAGGTCAATTATCCCACTATGTAGGTAAATGGACTATTGGTTACTTAAAAATCGATAATAGTTGGATGGAAATTGAAGAATATTTATCATTTTCTAATAGTAGTAGTAATGTTAATTTATTCAGAATTAGCACTGGTTTTAGACATTTATTAAGAAAAAATAGGGGATTTGTCTTCGGTGAAATTAGTTTTCCAAAAACACCCACATTCACAAATCTGGAATTTCCTTTTAAAACAGGTTCAGTCTCAACTTTGATGGCTGGATTTTCAAATAAATTACAAATGCCATGGAAAAAGAAATTTCCACTGTTTTTATCAGATCTAACGTCGTCAGTTACACTCTCAAAAAATACAAAAAATCAGAATAATGTTTTTTAGATGATATTTATGATTTCCATTTAACATCTTCTATATATATTTTTCCAGCTTTGTCTATCTTCCCTTTTTATACTATCCAATCTCAAAAATTAATTTCCCCCATTTCAGTTTGGGAAAAAGAACGCCAAACACGAAGACTAAATATTATTTCTTTCGGGATTTATTTTACTCCAACCCACCACAATTGGAAATGGATTCAGGTTCGAATAAATTATCCTATTTATCAATGGACTTCTAATGGGAGTTTCCCAGATGGTTCCATACCTGTTCCCAGCTTTTCTCTTTCCATTACAAAAAATGGACTTTTAAAGAGCACCTTTTAGTAATGAACAAATTTAATATAATCACAATATTGAGTATTTTACTTAACGGCTGTTTTAATTCCGATATAATGGTTGAAACCAATCCCGATTTAATTGGAGATTGGTTTTTAACATCTGAGACTACGAATGGAAGCCAGATAATACCAATTCCACAACTACAATGGACATTTCACACTGAAGATTCCTTAACTGAAAAATCCTGTTCAATCGCAATTTGCACTTCTCGTATTTATGAGTGGAATGCAACTCAAGATTCATTGACATTAACTTTGCAGGGTATTCAACAATGGACACGAGAATATCATTTAGATGAGAATTGGATCAAAATCTATTTTTCCAAATCTCATTTTCGAGAATTTGTCAGACTCGAATTAGACTAATATTAAGAAATCTTTTAGCCTGGATTATTCACCACAAAATGCCCCGCAAAAAACACAAAAGGCTGATAACAAAGGAGATACAATGAATGATGTATCCATACTTTGTAATTTTATTTTTGTCAACATTTTATCTTTTTTCTTCGTGAAACTTGGCGACCTTCGTGGCTGATGATTTTATGATGTTAAGAAACTAGTATAGGTAGATAAAATTGAATTGAAAGCATCTTCAAATTCTTTATCATTTGAAATATTTTCAATGAATCCGAATAATTGGTTTACTAATAAATGGAGACACAAGTCCAAATCCCATTTGATCATATAGGGTGGGTGGAACAGAAATATCGCCAAGATACAAATCACCTAAAATAGCCTTATTCTTTGGATCATCCATTCCGACTTTGGGTAAAGCAAGCGATAGAGTCGCTGTCGCTTTTACAACCGACGCTAATTCATTCTTTTTATCAAAACGAAATCCCGTAGGAGCGTCTAATGATATTACAATTATTGAAGAATTGTTATTAATAATTTGAATATATTCTTTTGTGATATCCCGTAAATACCCTATAATTCCATATCCAATTATAGCATCAATAATGACATCAGAATTTGAAATAATTTCTTTTAATCTTAAAACAGATGGTTGATTAATCAATTTCACGGGCAAATTTTGCAATATTCTCCATTGTTTTTTAGGGACTGGTTTTAAATGAGATTCATTTGATAAAAGGATTGTTGTTACATTAAAACCACGATTGGAAAAATGTCGAGCAGCCACCATTCCCCCACCGCCATTATTGCCCGCACCCACAATTACTGTTATTTTAGGAAATTCTGAAATGAATTTCATGTAACGAAACGTTAATTCGGCTAAATGTCTCCCAGCATTTTCCATCATTTGAATTAAAGATATACCATATTCATTAATCATTAATTGATCGACTTCTCGCATTTGCGAAACAGTAATATATGGAGTATTACTTTTCATTTGCTTGAGATAGCTGCCTTACTAATTCTTTAGGCGACTGATATCCAACAACTCTGGAAATTTCTTTTCCTGATTCATCCAATAAAATAACAACTGGAATTGCCGAAATATTAAAATTTTGTGCAATTGTTATTCCGCTTGCTACATCTACGTCTATTTTAACGGGTATGAACTTTTCTAACACTGATTGAACTTGTGTATCCTTAAAGGTTGTTTGATCCATTTTGACGCAATTGTGGCACCAATCAGCATGAAATTTAATAAGAATAGGTTTTCCTTCTATTTTTGAAATTGATTGAGCTTCAGTTAAACTCATTTCAGAAAAAACATTTTTATCTGAAGCAAAGATTAAGGTACTAAGGATAATAAAACTTATTATAATTGTTTTTTTCATGATTGAACTCCCTTTATTTGTTAACTGATTATTTGGCTATCAAGAATTTTTAGATCAAAATCAATGAGAACTAAATCAAACACTTTCATTGGTCCCATACCCGGCGCTTTTATTCCATATTCTTTTAAACTGATTTGTGTATTCCCTTTAATAGAAATACCGCCATTCACTGTCTCCAATAATAAATCCAATTGATGTTTTCTATCTTTACCATTAATTGTTAAGGTACCATCAAGTTCAATATTACCTGGTTGTATTGGTAATAATGTATTCGCTCGAAATACAATATTTGGAAATTCATTATCAAAAATTGCCATTTGCATATGCTTATCTCTCATCCAATTTTCGGTCGTTATTTTTTTGACTGGAATCGAAACTTCGATTGTTCTCCCATCTGAAATTTCATCTGAAATGTGGATATTAAATTCTTGGGCAATTACTGGAAACACATCCCCGTTTTTTGAAGATCCAGATCCTATTATAGAACCTACATCATTTGAAAGATGGATTGCACCCACCATGATGATGGGGAATAGAAATATTCCAAATGCTTTTTTAATTGTTTTTTTCATGATTAACTCCTGTGATTTGTTATTTGATTGAATTAATACATTTAATTCATATGTTATATTAATTCATAACAAACAGGGGAAACTGTCAGGATGCTGACAAAACAATAGATATGTCTTTAATTTAAATAAAGAGCAAAAACTTGGTGAGTTAAATTAATAAATTATTTCTGATATTTTTTCGTCGTCTAAAATCAATAGTATCTACAGCACGAACTGCATATTCTTGGGCTGTATAAACTTGCTTCATCATTGGCTCATCTTCTCGTTTTGTCATATCTCCAACTGCAAATAATCCATCTATAGAAGTTTCACTTTTATGATTAATCCAAACATGGCGTTTTTCTTCTGGCTGATTTTCATCCATTAAGCGTGCATTCAATTGACGAGCTAAATTATTATAAACACGATGTAATCCTAGAGACACCAAAGCGAATTTTACTTTTAACGGATCATGTAATTCAAATTCAAATCCATGAAGTTGTTTTACGCCTTCGCTAATTAACCCTTTAATAGGTTCCGAAATTATTTTAACATTATATTTTTTCAATATACTTAATCTATTAGCCGATATATCTGGAGTTACACCATTTGTTAAAATAGATACTTGATTACCATATCGTTCATAGAGCATCATTGAAATTTCCGCTGCAACATTAGAATGACCAATTACAGCAGCCGAATCATCCGTTGTTAAATGTCCTTCACATCGAATGCAGTAAAGAACTTGCTCCCGATTTGCAAAGGGATAAATCCATTTTGGAGATTCTTCCCATTCCCCTTTTTTGTTTTGTTTCAAAATATGGGGCTGTTCATCCATTACACCGGTAGATAAAACAATAGAATTACCTTCAAATATTTCATCACCTAATTCCAAAGAAAAGCCGAAATCTGTTTTTGCCAATTGCAATACTTCACCATCCATGATTGTTACATTCGAAAATCCAGTCTCTATTCTCTGAATTGTATTTTGAATTAACATTCTATTGTTAATATGGTAATGTTCCTTTTCTACAAAAGGAATTGCATCATCTTGTTTATTTCTTTTTAAAGTTTTAATGATTTGGTTTTTAATAATATCTTCGTGAAATCCTACAATATTATCCAAATTCATTACCCATTGAGATCGACTACGTTTTCGGTTTTTTTTAGACCCCAAAATCCATAATGCATTCAGACCATTTTGAGCAGTTCGAAGCGCAGAAGCTGAGCCACCAATTCCACCACCAATTATTATAACATCAAACATAATCTTGATATTCCGCCTTATACATCATTTCACGAATAGATTCTTTATTTAATCCTGAATTTTCTAATTGTGATATTCCAAAAGCTATATCAAGAGATAAATCTCGAATTTGAGTTAATGGAGGAAAAACTCGTCCTTGATTCAAATCATTTTGAGATAAAGAACTTGAAATAATTTCAGCTGCTACCAAAAACATATCATCCGTAACTCTATTTGCTTTTGATGCTATTACCCCTAATCCCACTCCAGGAAATACATACGCATTATTCCCTTGGCCTGGTACATGAGTTTTACCATCAATTTCAACAGGATCAAATGGGCTTCCACTTGCGAAAATCCCTTTTCCATTTGTCCATTTATAGGCTTGTTCAGCTGAACATTCTGATTTTGATGTAGGATTAGATAAGGCAAAGATAACTGGGGTCTCATTTAATTCAGCCATGGCATGGATAACATCTTTCGTAAAAACTTGAGCTTGCCCAGAGACACCAATGAGAACTGTAGGTTTTACTGCACGAATTATGTCAGTTAAATCTGATAATTGATCCATTTTATGTGCAAACGGTTCTTTATCATTCGATATGTTTTCTCGACCTTCAACAACCAATCCCCGACTATCAATGAACCAACATTGTTTACGAGCATCTTCAATGGAAATACCAGTTTTATTAGCAGCAAGTGCATAAAGGTCTCCGATTCCAATTCCAGCAGCACCCGCACCAAAAAATAATAATGTTTCATCTTTTAGTGTTCGTCCACTAATTCTTTGACTTCCAAGAATACCCGCCACACACATACTTGCGGTACCTTGGACATCATCATTCATCATACGATAATTGGATTGATATTTTTTTAACAATCGAGAAGCATTTTTATTAGCAAAATCTTCAAATTGAATTAAAGCTTTTGGAAAGACACTTTGAACAGCATCCATAAATTCATCAATAAATCGGGTGTATTCATCATATTGAATGCGATTTTTTTTCACACCTAAATAATTTGGATTGTGAAGTAAATCTGCATTATTTGTCCCAACATCCAACATGATGGGTAATGCATGAGCTGGATCAATTCCTGCACACGCAGTATAAAGAGAAAGTTTACCGATAGGAATCCCCATTCCATTGGCGCCTTGATCACCCAATCCTAAAATTCTTTCACCATCAGTAACGACTATAATATCGACAGTTTCATACCGCCAATTTTTCAAAACAGATATAATATTACCACGATCTTCATAAGAAATATATAACCCACGAGGACGACGAAATAGATACCCAAATTTCTGGCATGCTTCCCCGACTGTTGGTGTATAAATAATAGGCATCATTGTTTCAATTTCATCAATAACTGTTCTATAAAATAATGTTTCGTTTCTATCCTGAAGCCCCATTAAATAAGTATATTTTTCAATATCATTTGGTTTTGAATAGAAATTCATTAAAATTCGTTTTTTCTGATCTTCGATAGATAAAATTCTTGGCGGTAAAAGTCCATTTAAGCCGAATGCATCCCTCTCTTTTTGAGAAAATGCTGTACCCTTATTTAATAATGAATCATGGAGTAAGAGTTGCTTCTTGGACAGTTCATCTAATACAGTATATTTTTTATTCATTGGGAACAAATCCTTTAAATATCATAATAATTCGAGAACGAATTTATCTCTTTTATAGGGATATGATCTCCAAAATTTTTCCCATAATATGCTTTTTGAATAATTCCATTTTTCCCGATTAAAAAATCAGCTGGTATTATGGCTAAATCTCCTTCCATTTTCCCTGGAAAGAATCCGTTGAGTACACCTTTAACTACAGTTGGTAAGCCAAAAATAAACTTTAGCCATGATGATTCAACACCAAATAATTTATATAGTTTCCTGTCAGGATCTGGAATGATGGGAAAAGGCAATTCATCTTTTGAAACATAGTCCAAAATACTTGTTTTAGGAGATTCAAAAACCGTTAATATTTGAATTCCATTCTGCTGTAATTCATCATATACTTTTGTCAATTCATGAATTCTTAAATTGCATGCAGGACAAGATGCATATCGAAAAAATGATAACATCCATTGTTTTCCAATATATTTTTCTGATGAGTGTTCATTTCCTAAAATGTCAAACACTGAAAAGCTAGGTACTTTATCCCCGGGTGACTTTCTCATTGTTTAATTGAATTGTATTTTATCAAATTTTGATCACTTTTTAAATTTCTCTAAATTACAAACAAACCTATTTTTTCTTTAAAAAAGGAATTATTAATAATATTAAAATATTTATCCCATGTTTATTTTGATACTTTTCTAAACCAATTGTCATATCAGTATGACCATTAAGTGGCTTTTTAATATAAGTACCAAGAATACGGTCCCAAATGGATAAGTTAAATCCAAAGTTGCTATTGAGTTCAAATGTGTTTACAGAATGATGTACGCGATGCATATCAGGAGTTACCAAAAAATATCGGAGAATATTATCAACCTTTTTTGGTATTTGTATATTGGCATGATTAAACATTGCCATCCCATTTAAAATTATTTCAAAAAACAAAATTGGCAAAACTGGAACTCCCAATAAAATAATAAATATAAATTTAATACCTAATGAGAGAACTATTTCAACTGGATGAAACCTTAATCCAGTTGTTACATCTATATCCTTATCAATATGATGTATTTTATGAAATCTCCAAAACGCGGGGACTCTGTGAAAAATGACATGTTGGATGTAAATAATAAAATCAAGAATCAATATAGACAGAAAAAATATTAACGAGTCATTCATCGAAAAACTATTGAATAAACCCAAACTATTTTGCTCTGTCATGTGAGCTACGCCAATAGTTGAAAATGGAATTATTATAATCACTACAACATTATTTAATCCAATTAAACTCAAATTCGTCACCCAACGATGAAATTTATTATTTTGAAGTTTACGTTTTGGATTTAATAGTTCCCACGAAATAAGGATTATCAATAATATTAAAAAAATACCAGCTCGTATCATTATATCATTCATTTAAGATGATAACAATGATCCTTGTACAGGATAAGGATAAATTTGTTCATAAGTCATGACTTTATTCATACTAATTCGTCTATAAATATGACTTCTATCTAAATCCTTTACAGATTCTAACCCTGAAGCCGCCATGAGTTCTGTAAAACTATGAATCGTTGAATGATGAAAATTTGCCACACGTTGTGCTTTATTTTCAACATCCAAACCATGCATGAGAGATTTATCTTGCGTTGCGACACCCACCGGACATGTATTATTATTACATTCCAAAGCTTGAATACAGCCCAATGCCATCATCATTCCACGAGCACTATTTATCATGTCTGCGCCCAATGCAATCGTTTTTGCAATATGAAACCCACTAATAATTTTACCTGAAGCCATCAGCTTCATATCATCTCTTAATCCAAAACCAATTAAAGTATCATGAACGAATGATAATCCATCTCGAAGTGGCATTCCTAAAGAGTTAGAAAACTCCATTGGTGCAGCTCCCGTCCCGCCTTCTCCACCATCAACAGTTATAAAATCTGGTTTAATTCCCGTAGATATCATGGAATTACACAAGTTTATAAATTCTTCTTTTCGTCCAATGCATAATTTAAAACCAATAGGTTTTCCGCCTGACAATTCTCTTAATTGCTTAATAAACATCATCAATCCTGTACCATCATTAAATACCGAATGCCCTGGTGGAGAATGAACATCTTTATGAGGCTCTACATGACGAATTTTAGATATTTCTTCGGTATTTTTAATTGCTGGCAATATGCCACCATGACCCGGTTTAGCACCTTGAGATAATTTAATTTCGATCATTTTCACTTGTTCAAGACTTGCATTTTCTTTAAAAGTAATTGGACAAAATTCTCCACCGGGCGTTCTAGATCCAAAATAGCCAGTTCCAATTTGCCAAATTAAATCACCACCGAATTTCTTATGATAAGGACTGATTCCGCCTTCACCTGTATTATGAGCAAAACCATCTATTTTCGCACCTTTATTTAAAGCCATTATCGCATTTTTACTCAAGGCACCATAACTCATGGCAGAAATATTTAATAAACTTGCTGAATATGGTTTTGAACAATCTGGTCCTCCAACTGTAACTCTTGGATGTGCATCCACTTCCTTGGGATCTTTCGCATACATGGAAAAATCCATCCACTCATATCCCGTGCGATAAACATCCATTTGTGTTCCAAATGGAACTGTATCATTTACTTTTTTTGCTCTACGATATATCAAACTTCTATAAATACGATTTATGGGCCGACCTTCAGTATCAGTCTCAACAAAATATTGCATTATTTCTGGACGAATTTTCTCCAAAAGATAACGGCCATGTCCAATGACAGGAAAATTTCGTCTAATTGCTTGGCGTGATTGAAGCATATCAAATATACCAAGAGTTATGATTGGGATTACAATTAGCAAAGCCCATTGTATTGGTTGCCAAACTTGGTAAATAAACGCAATACTTATTAACAATAACCCAGCGATAAGAATAAACGCATTTCTCACATTCATTATAATTTTCTCCTTTTAATCACTATCATTTTTTCACGTGACATTTCGTGCATAGAATATTGAATTCCCCCCATACCAATCCCCGATGAATCTCTGCCTCCAAAAGGCATCCAATCTACGCGAAATGCAGTATGATCGTTAACCATTACAGCCGTTGCATCTAGTTTCTCTACTGTATCTAAGGCAATGTCCAAATCTTGTGTAAAGACTGATGCCTGAAAATGAACATCCAATCCGTTGGCTATTTTAATGGCTTCATTCCTATCTGAATAAGAATAAACGCAGACAACAGGACCAAAAACCTCCAACGTAGAAACCTTTGCATTTGATGGCGGATTTAACAAAACTGTCGGTTCATAACAGCTGTCCGAAATACGTTTTCCACCACATAACAATTCTGCACCTCCATCAACAGCTTCTTTGACCCATGCTTCCACTCGATCTACTTCTCTAGGTAAAATGAGTGGCCCCACTTCTGTTTTTTCGTCCAAAGGATCTCCAACCACTAATTTTTTAGCCATCTCTGCCAAACGATGAGCCACAAGTTCGCACAAAAATTCATGTACAAAAACACGCTGAACAGATACGCAAACTTGTCCGGCGTGATAGAAACCTCCTTTGACTAAAGATGGTAGCATACTATCAATATCTGCATCTTTTTCTACAATCACTGGAGCAGCACCACCATGTTCCAATGCGCATCGAGTTCCTGGTGCCAATTTGGATTTCAAATACCAACCGATTCTTGAGGAACCTATGAATGAAAAATAATGTACTCGCTTATCCGTTACTAATTTTTCCGCTGTTTCATTATCACACATTATAGATTGGCACCATCCACCAGGCATCCCGGCTTCTTTCAATATATCGATAACTGCAAAACAAGATAAGGGCGTAGTGGCTGCGGGTTTGACAATAACAGGACATCCAGCGGCAAATGCCGTAATAACTTGATGAATAATTAAATTTAATGGATGATTAAATGCACTAACTGATGCTACAATGCCTATGGGTTCCCGCATAGTAAATGCCAATCTATTTTCAGACGCTTTGGTCAGCCCCATGGGAATTTCTTCGCCTTTTAATTGACTAATATTTTCCGATGCCAACTTTACACCATTGATTGCCCGCAAAACTTCTACTTTAGAATCCGTTAACGGTTTCCCCCCTTCTTGTGTGGCGATTTTAGTGAGTTCATCAATACGATTATTCATAAGTTTAACCGTTCGTTCCAAAATACCAATTCGTTCATGCGCAGGAATCCATTTGGAGCGATCCAAAAATAAATCATCAGCAGTTTGAAGCATTTTCTCTACTTCATCCAGGCCTTCAAGTGGAATTTCCTTGATTAAACTTTGGTCATAAGGTGAGAGTATTTTCAACATTTTCTTTCCTTTCATATTTTCAGATCGTGCTATAGGATTACCTAAATAATTTTATGTTTTTTTTATTGATTCACAATCCAGATTTATCCTGTTATCTCATCAATCACTGTACTTATAAAATACATGTTTTTTCTTTTAATAATACATTCAAAATGGAATGATTCATGGAATAATCCACGGCCAAATCTATCACATGAACACCATCCGTTTTTAAACATTTGGATAGTGTTTCTTTAAATTCTTCATCTGATTTTGGGCGATGCCCCTTCGCACCATAGCTTTCTGCATATTTCACAAAATCAGGATTTTTGTATTCTAACCCGAAATTTTCAAATCCCATGCCTTCTTGCTTCCATTTTATCATCCCATATCCACCATCATTCAAAATAATGACAACCATATTAAGATTTAACCGAACCGCCGTTTCCAATTCTTGTGAATTCATCATAAATCCACCATCACCACATACTGAAATAACATTTTTCCCCGGATTAATCAATTTCGCACAAATGGCCGAAGGTAACCCTGCGCCCATTGTCGCCAGTGCATTATCTAATAATAATGTATTCGGTTCATAGCAGCTATAATTCCGAGCAAACCATACTTTATAAACACCATTATCTAATGTTACAATTCCATCATCGGACAATTCTTTCCGAATAATGCAAATCAATCGTTGGGGTAAAAGAGGAAAACGATTGTCTTCAGAATATTTGCTTAAATGGGTTTTTATTTCACTTTTAATTCTGTCATAATAGGATAAATCCCAATTGCTTTTATTCTGAATATTGGATGTGATATTTGAGACAGACGTCGCAATATCACCCACAACATTTAACTGGGGAAAATAGACTTCATCCACTTCAGCCGGGAAAAAATTCACGTGAATCACTTTGGTCCTATCTTCTTCCATAAAAAAGGGTGGTTTTTCAATAACGTCGTGCCCAACATTAATAATTAAATCGGATCGGTTAATAGCACAGTGGAGAAAATCATTATCCGATAATGCCGCCGTTCCCAAAAAATGGTGATGCCTTTCATCAACAACGCCTTTCCCCATTTGGGTATTAAAAAATGGAATATCCGTTTGCTCAATAAATTCTGTTAAGGCTTTACTCGTCCGCTTTCGATTGGCTCCTGCGCCAATTAATAACAAAGGCATTTTTGCATTTTCAATCATTTTAGCTGCTTTTAATATGCACGATGTGTCTGCATCCGGTCGGCGTGAACCAACCACATTAAAGATTCGGTAAACACTATCTTCTGCAGCAATATCTTCAGGAAGCTCTAAAAGGACTGCGCCGGGACGTTCTTCCATTGCCAATCGAAACGCTTCCCGAACTCGGGAAGGAATATTATTCCCATTTACAATTTGAGTGGCATATTTGGTAATGGGTTTGAACATATCTACGATATCTACAATCTGGAATCGTCCTTGTTTCGATTTCTTGATGGGCTTTTGTCCCGTAATCATAAGCATGGGCATGGCGCCTAATTGGGCATATGCAGCTGGTGTAGTAAAATTGGTCGCTCCAGGGCCAAGCGTGGATAAACAAACGCCCGGTTTTCCGGTTAATCGACCATACGTTGCCGCCATAAATCCGGCGCCCTGTTCATGGCGAGTCAAAATTAATTCAATATCAGAATTTTTAAGTGAATCTAAAAAATCTAAATTTTCTTCTCCAGGAATACCAAAGATGTATTCTACGCCTTCGTTTTCTAACGCTTTAATAAATAGGTCTGTTGCTTTCATATTTTCCTTTTTTGGACAGGATTACAGGATTGACAAGATAGATTTTTATTTACTTTTGTTTTTTTCATTTTATTTTTTATCCTATTATATCCTGTTATCCCGTTTATTTTTTCTACCTTCTCCACGTGTGAAATTTTTCTACCCAATTCAGTAATTCTTCCGGGGCGTGTGCTTTTTTCCAATTCCCAGCGAGATATTTATTTGCTTCGCTCATGGTAGGATAGGCATGAATGGTACCCAGAATTTTATTCAATCCCAATCCATGTTTCATAGCAAGGACAAATTCCGTTAAAAGATCTCCGGCGTGTGAGCCCACAATGGTGGCTCCCAAAATTTTATCTTTCCCTTTTGGCGTAATCACTTTTACAAAACCACTATCTTCCCCATCTGCAATGGCTCTGTCCAAATCATCTAAACCATAACGAGTAACTTCAAAATCAATTCCTTCATCTATCGCTTCTTGTTCGTTAATTTCCACGCGAGCCACTTCCGGATCGGTAAATGTTGTCCACGGAATAACACGATAATCTGTTTTGAATTTTTTGAATGGACTGAATAAACTATTCACCGCAGCATACCAAGCTTGATGTGCTGCAAAATGCGTGAATTGATATGGACCTGTCACATCACCCACAGCATATATATTGGGGTAGTTTGTTCGCAGAAAATCGTCAACTTCGATGGTACCATTTTTTCGAATTTCAACGCCCAATTCTTCTAATCCGAATCCGGTTACATTCGCTTTTCGTCCCAATGCCATAATAATTTCATCGCATTCAATATTTAGTTTTTTTGGTTTACAATCGCAATGAACTACTTTTGCGCCATCATCATTCTTGAATCCTTCCACCATGTGACCCGTAAGAACCGTAATTCCTTCCGCTTCAAATTTAGTCCTAACAGCATCACTTACTTCTATGTCTTCTTTCAAGAGCAATCTGTTCATGCCTTCCAAAATGGTTACTTCAGAACCAAATCGGGCAAATGTTTGTGCTAATTCACAGCCAATGGGTCCACCACCAACAACGACCAATCTTTTAGGCAATTCTCGAATATTCCATAAGGTATCACTGGTCAATGCTTGAACATCTTCGATCCCAGGAATAGGTGGAACCAACGGACGAGCACCTGTAGCAACGACGATATTTTTCGTTGTTAAAATTTCACCATTTACTTCAACACGATAAGGATCTAAAATCTTTGCTTCTCCTTCGTAAACATTCACACCCAAATCCGAATAGCGTTCCACAGAATCGTGGGGTTCAATTTTTTTAATCACATTTTGAACTCGATCCATGACTTTTGCAAAATCATATTTTATTTCTGCTGAATCAAAACCCCAATCTTTCGCTCGCTCCGCATAATGAAGCATTTTAGCGGAACGAATAATGGCTTTACTTGGCACACAACCGGTGTTCAAACAATCACCACCCATTTTATGTTTCTCAATAAGAGCAACTTTTGCTTTCACAGCAGAAGCGATGTAAGATGAAACCAGTCCGCCCGCTCCAGCACCAATGACTATCATATTATAATCGTAATTTTTTGGCTTTTTGGATTTTATCATATTTTTCCTTCTTTTTAAATGTTCCACAATCTTTTTTGAAATAAGTGGGAATACCCCCAAAAGTGCAAATGCCAAAATCATATTCAAAGATAAAATATCGCCGACTGATTCTAATTTGCTGATTTGCGTCCCTGCATTTACGAAAACAGCTGTTCCCGGCAACATCCCAATTTGACTTACAAATGCATAGGTCCCTGCGCCAATATATGTTTTGGCAAAGGCGGCATTCACCAAAAAAAATGGAAAAACCGGACTTAACCTGGACATAAATAGAAATACGGCACCATCCTTTTCCACGCCATGATTTACCTTATTCATGATTGGTTTCAGTCTTTCTTGAAATGCGTTTCTGAATAAATACCGACAATTCATCATTGCCATTGTTGCACCCAAAGTGCTGGAAACAGACACAAGAATGATCCCCGGAATTAATCCGAAGATAGCTCCACCAGCTATGGTCATTATGGTTGCTCCCGGTAAAGATAGCATGGCCATAATAATGTAAACTCCGGAATAAATAGAAATCGTTTTGACCTTATTAGCTAAGTAATAACCATTAAGTGCAGACTGTTTGGATTTCAAGTATTCAAAATTTACATACTGTCCCAAGTCAAGAATGTAATAAGTAGCCACTACCGCAGTAATGAGTAAAAGAAATATTATTTTTTTTATCATGATTTTCCTTAATATCCTTACTATATTTTTTATTTTGCCTTTAATTCAATAAAATCTATCCACGCCGTGGCCGATTCCCCCGTATTATCCGAATCACTCATAATGGCAAGGCTGGCTTTTTTAGGTGGATTTTTCCCAAACGCCTTTTTGTAATCTTCTAAAATGTTAACTTCTTCCATTATCCATTTTCCCATATTGTTTTTTCCTTTTTGAAGAAGAACCATTTGTGCTTTTTCTGTATAAGAATTTGGGATGATATATTCCGAATGATTTTTATTCGCCCAAATATAATTCAGACTGCTATGGGGCGGATATTCCCCATAAAAAAGTTTCGCCGATTCGTATAGCGCCGATTCCCAAAATCCCGCTGTTTCCGGATCATATTCAAACATGACGTAAATTCGAATGGGATAATCATCCCCCGACTTTTTTTTCGCATTTCCATTTGAATATACATTGGATACTTTCCACTTCCATTTTAGAATTGATGATTCATTTACCTTAAAAGACTTATTCCAAATTATGCCGGATGCTGAATTATTGGACTCTGCTTTTAAATAGGATCTGTGATATTTCGCTTGCTCAATGGAATATTGTGTATATTTTTCAATCTTCTCAAATTTTAGAGAGTTCCAATGTTCCAACGTTTCAAATTCTTCTGATAAAATTGTTTGTGAGAATGATATGGATATTAATAAGAATATAAATAATAGTTTGTTTCTAAAATAAATAAAAGAGTATTGGTTCATGATATAAATAATAATATGAGGAAACAATGTTGTCATGTTCCCTCATATTATATTGTTTTATTCTTGAATTGTTAAAAACTAATTTGCTTCGTTTGCTCCATTTCCTTTAATAGCAAAAAAGAGTGAAATTGCTAAAATGAGCACTTGAAACTCCATTCCATTCCCAGGCATATCTGGACCCATATTTACCGAATTCCATCCGTTTGCACCATGAACTAAAGCAATAGCACCGACCATTGGTCCTGCCATTAATAAGCCTCCTGCTCTAGTTGCACAATCTGGACCAAATCCACCCCATAAAATAAGCAGCGCACCACCAACTTCCATCAAGGCAAGCATATAAACAGCCATGACAGGCATTCCCATCATATCAGCCATTCCTTGCGCCATCATGAATTTAGGAAATCCATGGAAAAGAAAGGTTGCGGCTAAAGAAACCCTCGGCAACCAATGGCCCAGTCCTGAAAAGCCATCTAACGTTTTTGTAATTACATTCATTTTACTATCTCCTTGTTTTTGTTAATTAATTTGTCAGTTTACTTACAAATAGCATTAGAGTCGAATTGACTAATATTCACCTTGCTCAATTTTATACAAAATTGGTTTATATCTATCTCACCAAAATACCATAATTCTCCATTCACCCATGTGGCCGGTGTAATAAAACTATTTCTTTCTTTTGGAGGATTTTCACCTTTTTCAAGATCAAATATGATTAATTCAATATTCTTATTCTTCAATTCATAATTTTGCAATAAATCTATCACTTCATTACAAATAATGCATGAATCTCTGCTGATAATTTGTACAATATGTTTGTTTGTGATATTTACTGGTTTCGTCATAGCTGATATTATAGAGTAATCACAACTCCATTCTGTCCGCTCCATGACATATTTCACTTTGATGTCCAATTCAAGTCTTTAATTATTAAATACCGTCTAGTGTAATGGATTATTTCCTGATCAACCAACTCATTTAATACCAAATTAACAGTTTGGCGCGCTGTAGCTGTTAAATCTGCGATTTCTTTGTGAGTTAAAAATGGTCTTACCATTAAACCATCAACCATTTCCTTACCAAATGTCTTTCCGTACCGTTTTAGAAATGCAATAATTCGTTCTTTTGAATTTTTAAAAACTAAATCTTCAACGTGAGCTTCTATTTTTCTTAGTCTAAATCCAATAAACTTGTTAATACTTATGTTTAATTTTGGATTAGAAAACATCAGATCTTGGAATATGTCCTTGTTAATTGAGCATACAACGACATCTTCTACAACTTCGGCAATGTTCTCGTGTATTTCTTGGCCCAACAGTGCGCTTTCACCAAATATTTCACCTGGACCCAATAGTTGAATAGTTGTTATCCTTCCATCTTCAGATATGCGAGAAATCTTAATTTTACCTTTTTTTAAGAAATAGATTGTGTTGTTGCTCTCTTCAGGAAAATATATTATTTCCTTTTTTCTCTTTTCTTTCATCCTTGACATTTTATTCATTTGTTCCATGGATGCTGTATTAATTCCATTGAACAAATTGAAATTTCGCAAATACCAAATTTTTGTTTGTTCTGCCATATTTATGATTTCACTAAAAGATCAAAGAAATTATTAATTGCTGTATCTTTTATATTGTTTATATCAAAATATTCAATTTCTTTAGCATTAAATATTTCTTGTTCTATTAAAAACATTAACACTGAAAAATGAAATAATCTAATCTGTATTTTAATATCCAAATCGCTATTGAATTCCCAATGTTTCTGACCATATTTAATTCTATCTTCCAAGACATTCCAAAAACCATTTTTTACTTGATTATATTTTATTTTCCCTAATCTCCCTTCTCCCATGCTCACTTGTAACAGAAGTCGAAGATATGCAGAACGCTCGTCTGATAAATCAACCATACTACTTAAATATTCATTTATAAATTGTTTGAATTCAGCTATAGTTTTTATAGAATCAGCTGGAATAATTGGATGACTCAAATTTTCATACCGAACCATAATTTGATTTATAATGTCGCTTTTAGATTTAAAATATTTAAATAAAGCTCCTTCGGATATATTACTTTCTTTGGCTATTTCAGCTGTTCTTATTGATTCGAGTTGTTTTCGACCAACTAAGGTAAGGGTGCAATCTAGAATATGTAATATTCGGTCTTCTTTCTTCATTCGTATCGCTGTCATACTGTAATATAGTAAGTACTCACTATAAAATAAAAGCGATATTTTTATTTCATTTGAAATCATTTACGTTCCTAACTTATTTGAACGTATTTATTAGATATTTTAAGAATTAAATAATGGCAAAAATAAAAAATAACTTTAACGATTTAGGACCAAAGAAATGGCTTCCGTTCCAGAAGTCATTTACTATTTTTGATACAACCGAATCCTTAATTGAAGAAAATATTAATTTTTTTATAAAATTATCCAGTTCACCTAAACCATGTATTAAAGGCATGGGGTCACCCTATTTTATAGAATATTTCGAATCATACACTGAGGAAATGAATTTAAATAATCCTGACTGTTCGGATTCATTAGACTTTCTTGCTTTAGATTTAACGAATATAACAAATTCTAATAAAACTACTTTAGAGATTATATGTAAACAAGCTCTTAAACTTAATTACCGAAAGTTTTTATGGATTTTACTTCCCACTGAGAAAATGGGCGAAGATGGTTTTCCGACCACTTGGAAAATATCAAATCAATTATCTGGTTTTTTAACTAGAAAAGATGAAAAAATTATCTGCCTTCCCAATGGCAAAACAATGACTTCTTTATATTTTAGAAAAGACGAATTTTCTAAACTTAAGCATTTCAAAGAAAACCTAAATATTTCTTCAGTTCGCCTAAAAACAAGTATACCAAACTGGTTTATTTTAAAACCAAAACCACGATCTAAAGAAGAAATTCTTCACCCAGCTAAATACCCTGAAGAGTTGGTTCGTATGTATGTTAAAGAATTCACAAATAAAGAAGACACAATTTTTGACCCAATGTCTGGCACAGGAACAACACAAGTTGAATCTTTAATAATGGGACGCCAAGCTTATGGGATTGAATTGAGTAAACTTTTTCACGGAATTGCAACTAAGCGGTGTGATGAAATTTCTACATCTCAAAAGCACTCTATTTTTCTAGGAGATGCACGTAATATTTCTAATTTTGACATTCCACCCATAGATTATATTATAACATCGCCACCCTATTGGGACATGTTAAATATGAAAGGCGCTGAAGTTCAGGCAAACCGAAAAGCAAAAGGTTTACAAACGAATTATTCAGATAATATTAAAGACTTGGGTAATCTTGATGATTACAACGAATTTTTAAATGTGCTTATAGAAATTTATAAGGAAACGACAAAAAAACTTAAATCAAATAGTCATTTCACGATTATTGTGAAAAATATTAAAAAGAAAGGAAACCATTATCCATTGGCATTTGATTTAACTGAAAGACTCAATAAATTTCTCAAATTAAAACATATTGGTTTCTGGTGTCAAAATGATCTTCAAATTTCTCCCTATGGCTATAAACATACCTGGGTGAGTAATACTTTTCACCACTATTGTTTGACCTTTATAAAAATTTAATTCAAAATTTTACCACAATTAATTTTTTCTTCAAGATGTGGATATAAAGACACAAAAGATGATAAGTGTTTCAACTCAATTCCTCGATTTTTGATTCTTGTTTTAAAAATATTATTCTGAAAAGATTGAGGCATTAAATCTATAAATTTAATAAAATCTTTTTCCTGAGCTATACCACATAATATTAATTCTGGATGAAATTTTAAATCAAATTTGAAATGATTCCCTTGCCCTTTTTCTGCCATTTTAGACCAAAACCATTTTTCAGTATAAGGAATGTCTGTTTTTTTTGTTTCAACAATTAAATTACCTAGGAATATATTTTGCTCTTCGCTTAACTCAATATTTAAAAATGGAGAGCCATCTTCCCAACCCTTCATAAATGAAAAAAGATAACAAACAGATTCAGTTTCAGGTGCATGAATACAATTATCTTTTTTTGACCATTGATCCCAATCACCCCGACTTGGTATTAATGCTGGTAAATTTAAATATTCATCAGTGGATAAAATCGGAGATTTATGTACTAAGAAAAGATTTTTTATATCCCATTCTTCTCTTCCCAAAATAAAATCACGTTTATCTGGTATATAAAAAGGAGTTTGGCATTTTCGTGTATTTACAGGAATTTCATTTTGTTCACAAAAATAGAAAAATATACTTTCTGAAATTTTACCTTTAGCAATATTAAGAATTCGGGATTTATAATCTTTAATTTTCATTCGATTAAATGTGTAAGGCAAACTTATAATTGCATATTTAACTGATTCAGCTACTAAACGGTCATATACGCTGTTTTCAATTTGAACTCTTATTACTGGATGAATCATAGTTATAGAACTTACAAGCCATTCTGCAACGAACCATTTAAAAATCTAAATGGAATTTTTGAATAAAAAAAAGGGGCTAAATAGCCCCCTTTAAATACAAAATAAAGATTACCCTAAATATCTACGAAGATTTTTACTCCTAGATCGGTGTCTTAATCTTTGAATCGCCTTCTCTTTAATTTGGCGGACTCTCTCTCTAGTTAAATCAAATTCTTCACCAATTTCATTCAGTGTCATGGCACTAACTCTATTAATACCAAAATACATTTCAAGAACGATACGTTCTCTTTCAGATAATGTATCTAATGCACCATTGACTTCTTCTGTCATTGATTCCAACATTATTTTAGCTTCTGGCTCTTCTGCTTCAGAATCTTCAATAATATCTAAAAGACTACTATTCTCTCCTTCTTGAAAAGGTGAATTCAATGAACTATGGCGCCTAGAATATTGCATAGCCATTAGAACTTCATCTCCACTCATTTCTAATTGGCCTCCAATTTCACTTCCCTTAGGTTGTCTTTCGACTTCTGCTTCAAGTTTTTCTGCAGCACGAGTAATTTTCGTAATAGTTCCAACACGATTCAATGGTAAACGAATCAAACGAGATTGTTCTGCCAATGCCTGAAGGATTGATTGACGAATCCACCAAACAGCGTACGAAATAAATTTAAATCCACGCGTATGATCAAATCGTTTTGCAGCTTTAATAAGCCCCATGTTACCTTCGTTGATAATATCTGCAAGTGAAAGTCCATTTCCTTGATATTTTTTAGCAACAGAAACAACAAAACGAAGATTCGCTTCAACTAATTCTTTCATCGCTCTTTCATCATTATCCTGAATTCGGATAGCAAGTTCGACTTCACGCTGAGGTGGTAAAGGATTAAATTTTCCGATTTCAGCTAAATACATACTAATACTTCCACTCGAAACTTTACTACGTTTAATTTTTTTCTTTGGTGGATCAGTACTAACAGGTTTTGCTACAACGACGAGAGGCGTTTTTTTATTTACAGTTTTTTTCTTGCGGGATTTTGTTTTTTTCGCCTTGGTTGTTTCGGCATCTTTCCCCTTCGCTTTTTCAGCGACACTCTTACTTTTTTTGGATATAGGCAATTCTTTGACCCTTGTAATATTGTTAAAAGGTTTTTCTTATTAGGATAAAGCCTATTAATTTACGTATTATATTATATTTTATAAAGATAATATTTAATTGTTTAAAAATACTATATGCGACAATAATAATAAATCAAATACATCCAATATATTATCAAAATTCAAGTTTGCTATCTCCCACTGTTCGTCTGTTAAATTTTCTTGGTTCATAATCATATTTACTAATAAAATAAAATCAGATACATCAACCAATTGATCCCCATTTATATCTCCATATCCCATGGCATAATCTAACCCTTTATAGAATTTCATAACGGTGAATTTCCCATCAATATCACTTCCATAAACAAAATCGTTTGCTGTATATTGAAAGATCCCCCAATTCCCAACCCATGGTGGTGACGGATCATTGCTTTCAGGATAAGTATCAAAATAAGCAGATTCTATAAGAATTGATGGATTGCTAAAATCTACAATTGACATTCCATAAGTATAATTAGATATAAAGATACGATTACCCAATACTTGAGCGTTATGTGCAATAGAGTTTTCGCCTAAATATTCACCGGTAATCTCAATATTATTTAAATCTTCAATGGACCAAATTTTGACTGTTTTGGAAACCGTTTCTTCAGTTGTTACTACATATTTCCCATCATCTGATGGCCAAATAGTATGAACATATCCATTATTTAAAATTTGAACTCTTGCCAACAATTCAGGGTTTGTCTTTTCCGCTAAATTATAAATCGAAAAAGAACCTCGCCATCCTTCAGCAATGTAAACGGTGTCATTTCGAGCAAAAGCATCGTGAATTTGCTCAGTGTTGATAAAGCTAACATCTACAGGAGTTTCCGGATTATTTATATCTATAACTCGTAAACCATCATGGTATTGGCCACATACATAAGCGAACCCAGTTTGAGTATCAATAGTCAGATTATGAGAACGAACTTGATCATTATAAACATATGATTCCACAAGATGAACACTATCTGGAAGACCGGATAAATCAATAATTTGCATTCCTTCATTCTCACCAGTATTTTCACTAACAACAAACGCATAGTGCCCAAATGTTTTTATATCTCTATGGTAGTAAGGGTCATTATAAGTTGGACCTAACACGGTATCAATTATTGCCAAATCTTCGGCACGAATAAAAACCACACCTTCTAGAATTCCCATTATAGCATAATCTTCACCATCTGGACTTGTATATCCCCAAACATCAGAGCCACCATTACCAGCATTATTTGCATTAAACTGGAGTTGACCATGTAGCGTGAAAATATCTTCTGCTGATAAACAGCCCATGGTGAATGATAGAAATAATATTTTGAAAGTAATTTTCATTAATGATTCCATATTAACACTTTATTAACTTTTATAGCTAGCAATATAGGTACTCTTAAATAGTTTTCATCATTTTTGAAATATCTTTTAATGTCTCAAGGTATGAAGTTTTGCCTTCAATCATCTTTTTTTCATAGTTCATCAACCCATCTCTTCGATGAATTAAGAAAACTGTTCCACCACCTTCTTTCCGAGCTATAACATTTATGCGAGATATGAAATTTTCATATGAATTTAACTCTAATTTGAATTTCTCCATTTTTTTTGAAAGTTTTTGAATCTTTATTGAATAAGCTGAATTGTGCTCTTGAAAAATTGCTTCATTTAACATTTGATTAAATCGATCAAATTGGGGTTGAATTAATTCCCGTTTATATTTTAATTGGTATAACTCTTTTTTTAAAGGAACTGAAATTTCTTTAATAAAAATAAGTCGTTTTTTTCCCTTTTTAAATCCTTTTCTTAATCCTTTTATCCCCAACGAGTACCTAAGTTGTGATTTCTGAATTTCAGAATTTAATCTAATAAATATTTCTCGATACGTCATATCCGCTTTTTTATTATTTGATTCTAAATTTGCAGATTTAGACTTTTTCATTCGCCGAACCATTTTAATAATTTCTTTTGTTAAACTATCTACGGTTGTGACTGATGTTGTCATTATATAATAGCTTGATTTTAAACGATTATATATCTTCTTTTTATTATCAAAATAATAGTCCAATTCAGTATTCATTATTGCATCGAGATCTTTCATTTCTCGAGAAACACGTTTAGACCATTGTCGGGTATCTAATATTCGTACATCCAAAGAATGAACATCCAGCAACTGCCACGATTTAACTCGTTTTTCTGCACATCCTGAAAATAAAAACAGGGCTACCGCAATTGCGAAAACCCTGTTAATGTTGGACTTGGATTTAATCAAGTATCTAAATTTCCAGCTTTATCCAAAATCAGTAAATCATCATAACCACCAATGTTTTTATCATTGATTATGATTTGGGGTACAGTTCTTCCCCCGGTTACTTCAAAAAGGTCATCTCTACTCCACCCTTTATCTTCAATATTAATATCTTCAAATTCCAACCCACGATCTGAGAGCAATCGCTTTGCATTCCTACAGGATGGGCACCAACTTGTTGAATATAATTTTATCATCATTTTCTCCAGATTATTTATATTTATTTTCCACAATATTTTTAAAAATGTCTAAACAAAAGTTTAACTATTTCAAGAAAAGTATTTTCTGAATTTTTATTTTTTCACCATAGGACACCCTAAGAAAATAAGTCCCCGACGATACAGATTTCCCAAATTTATTAGTACCATTCCAAGCAACCTTATACTGCCCTTGAACCATCATTCCATTTTGAAGAATAGTAATTTCTCGTCCTAAAATATCATAAATCGACATTCTGACAAATTCTACTGTTGGCAATTTTAAATCAAAATTAGTTATTGGATTAAATGGATTTGGATAGGCCGGACTTAAAATAAACTCATTTGGAATTAACTCTCCATCCACTGCCAATGGAGCAACATAATTAATTGGGGCTTCTGTTGTAAATCGAATTACTCTTTCATTCTCTAAGATTGCAGCTCCAGGAGCATATACATTATTAAATACATATTGTAGCCCATAATTTTTTTCGGGTGCTTCAATACCCACAGTGGAATAATTTTTCGTCACGTCAACATCATCAATTTCAAGATATTGAAAATCAATAACACCATTACCACTTTCAGTTGGCATGGAATCCTGATTGTACAAAATAATTTCGAAAGTTTCTTCTGTCACTTCATCATAGCCATTTAGAGCCCTCGACCATTCAATAATAAAACGTCCGTTCGTTTCATCATACCAAGAAAAAACAGTTATCCAAATATCAATTTCTCCATCATTATTTGAATCAATCGTTTCAAGATCGTCTGAAAAAGGCGCCAACATTGCTTTCGGCCCCATATACATGGGAATAGACATATTCCAAAAATAATCAATATTACACGGTTCAAAAGACGTCCATCCATTAGAGCTCACTGTAATCTGATTGTAATCAACACCGTGATATTTGAACGTAAACGGCAGTTCAATATTTACATGATCATCATCACCTAAAATATACTCAACACCATTGGATCCATTATAATCTGGATCTAGTTCTACCCAGTCAAAAGTGGGTGTTTGGTCAAATCCAACATCGGTATCATCATAAGCCCAATAGCCGTAATTATTGGGTGCCACAGGAATATTTGTTGATGGCGGCTCAATATGGAGAGAAACTTCCTGTGTAAAAATTGTGTGTCCCGATTTTTGAAATTTCATCAAAAATGATAAGTCACTTCCATACGCCACATCGCCAATTTCAATCATATAATTGGTACCGTGTGAACCTGCTTCAAAAGGAAGAAATGTTGAAAACATGTCTGACGCCGGATTCAATATTGACGTTGCACCTTCAGATATAGCTTCTATTGACACCCAAATTCCAGAATAACTTGCATGTGAAAAGTTATTAATAAGCAATGTTGAATTTATTGCTGAATTAGGTGAAGCTGAATTTTCGAAGGAGACATCAAATACAGGGTCTTCTAAATCAATCACAAATTTGCAAATTGAAAGTCCGTCTGCATCATTCAAACTACCTAAAACACTTTGCCCTACATCTACTGAATAAATAGCAAAATCTATACTGTTGAGTGTTGTTATTTCACCGGGAGAAAGAGAAGGAATATTCACTGAAAATGAACTAGGTATTACACCATCAGAAAAATTAATTCCTCCAGTGAATTCATTTGTAGCATCATTACTTATATTTTTAAGAGAGAGCGACAAATTTATCATTTCACCTAATGCAGGCTTTTCGCCAGCATATTGAAAAACATAAGATAAAGATGAAATAGCTAACTCTGAAGTTGCATTCTGAATATCAGACATTTCATATCCCTGAATAAATCCACCTTTATTCGCATAAATATCTAAATTTGAAATTCCTTCCACATCAATAGTGGCTATAAATCTTCCCGAAATATCTGTTAATCCTTTTGCCAGTAAATCACCATCTGACATAATACTAATTACAGCATTTTTTACGGCATGTCCATTTGAATTATTAACCAACAAATCTACCATTCCATCAGTATTGCTAATATTTTCAGTTGAAATTATAAATTGGTTTGGAGTATCCAAATAAACAGGTAAAGATGGATCACCGAGGATATTGTAAACATGGGCATAAAATTCTTGAGCTTCACCTTGACCATTTTGTCCTGGAAATTCTTTTAGTAATCCAGATTGACCAGCTTGCATTGCGGGACCTAATTCTACCACGCCGTAATTCAACATTGCATCATAAGTATAGGCATTTATCACATTATTATATTTTGTGCTTGTATGCAAATCAGATGGACCAATAAATGCGACTCCACCTTTTGGTACAGTGGGTGTTCCTCCACGTAAAACAGCTTCTGACAAACAAGGATCAACATTGTTTGCAAAATCATTGGAATTACAGACCCAACTCATAAAAACGGGCGTAAGCCATCCATTATTTAAATCATTCACATCATCCACATGAAATTCGGGATAATGCCAACCATTTGCATCTCCCCACCCTCGATAATTCACAATTCCTACACCATTATTGATGGAAGGAATTATATAAGAAGCGCCTTGTTGAACCGGAGGATAAAAAACTGTATCTATCTGGCTATAGCCATAATTTAATAATTCATCTCGTAGCCAATACGATGTCCATTTAGGCGTAATGGGAATCGGATAAGAATTAGAATAATTTCCCGCAACAATGAGACCACGATCTAACCAATCTGAATTATAAGCCAAAGGATCTTGTACATATTTCATTGTTTTAGCCATTATCACCGCTAAATCGGAAAGCGAATCAATAGACCATCGTCCAATAAATACATCTGGAATATTGTCATCGCCTAAAATATAGGAATATTTCTGGTCAGTTACATCATTGTCGGGGCCATAATAAAATGAGGGAAATGAAGCAAATCCATCAACATCCCCAATTAATAGGACATATTCCAACATAGGATCTTCTTCTAATTTATTTGCAATAGTTGTTTTTATGGATTCCGCCGAAGAACCTGCAACGGATAATGCAATAACATCTACATCAAATCCTTGAGAATTTTTAAATGCTACAAAATCACCCAAATATTGAACAATACCATCTGGAGCAATAATAAGAAATGTCCCACGTTGTGGATTAATCTGCGATGGTAGTAAATCATAATGGCTCGTTACCATATTGGCAAATGCCAATGGAATTGCTTGTCCAACAAGTTGATTTTTTATTTTCCCACGGAAGGTCAATCCTTCTCCTACTAACAATGAGAATAAAATGAAAATAAGAATAAACGTTTTTTTAAAAAGATTCATATTTGTTACCTATTTGTTTATGCTTAGATAAATTAAGCATATCTATTTCTAGTTTTTGAGTATAATACATTTTCTCACTTGGTGTTGAGACGCTGTTTCTATACTAACAAATAGCATCCCCGAGCTTAATGAGTGCCCATTAATATTATTAAGATTCAGATCTATAAATTGTCTACCTGCGGACATTTTTTTCAAATCAATTGATTTGATTTCCTGGCCCAAAAGGTTAAAGATACGAATAGTCCCTTTTCCACCTGGGAAATTTGTCAAATCCATTTGAATTTGTCCATTAGACGGATTTGGATAAAGACCTGAAATTCTCATTGGAATTTTTGGTGAAATTGTACTTTCAGATTCTACAATATCTAAAAAGTTATCCTGAAACGAATAAAGCGTTAATGATTCCAACTCCCACCCACGGTAATTCACCGTTTGATCGGGAAAGAATTCTAGTTTGACCTTCACTTGGGTGAATCCAGAATCGGAAATCGCGGTGATAAAATCCGTTTCATAATGAGCCCAACGATCACCTGACCAACTTTTTTGACCCATTTCATTTCCATTTACATCCAAAATAGAAATCCTAATTAAATCGTTATCCCATTCCGTTTCATATTTATGATTTACCGATACAACGACACGATTCGTTCCTGAAATATCAATGAGCTCTGATTCCATCCATTGGACTGATAAAGTTGTGTCCCCATTGTTATACAAATTGTTTTCTTGGGAACGAAGAATGACATTCCCTGCATACCACTGGCCTTCAGCATTCTCCCAGGGCCAAGATTCACTTAAAGGTTGTGGTACACCATAAAAATATGGAATTTGCAGCGTTACGTCTGAATTAAGAAATATTTTTGTATCCCACGGAATAAAGTTATCCAACATAGGAAACGATATTGTATAGACTCCAGAAGGTAGATTGAAAAAATTATCCCCCGAAGTGATTTGTATAGGCATTTGACCAAATTCCGTTTTAAGAATTCCATCTACCGTATTTATATCGTCGGTATCATGATATAAAACCATATTTACATCATAAGTAGGCGCAGGAACCAAATTAATGTTTTCGGTGGTGATGCCACTATTATTCGCTACAGTTGAAAATTCTTGAGGAAGGTAACCATCAGCTTTGATTGAAAAAGTATATGTTCCAGGTGACAAGATACGTCTATATCGGCCAAATTCATTGGTGATGCGTGATTTAAGGACAGAGCCGGTATGTTCCATGATTTCCACAATGGCGCCTTGTATGGGCAGGTTTGTTGTTGCATCATAGACGATACCAGTGACTTGTGCAGCGTCAGCATAATACCCAATAATTCGATTCATTAAATAAATCATTGCTGGACTATTTCTTTCAATAGTGTCTTCTAATAAGGAACTATCTGGTTGAAGATTTGCAGTTCCACATTCCACGAGATATTGTATGCATCCAGTTTCTCGATAAAACCAATCATGGATTTTTCCATTTCGAGATCCACTTAAAACAGATAAATAGGTTCCAGTTCCATCCTCTGTATTAATTAGTCCCGCAAAATGATCTGAAATTGTTTTCATAATACCTAAATCAGGTGAGTCTTTTGAATCTTCCCACCGCCAAGATGTAAATACCTTTTCTGATAAATTACCCGATCTTGAACTATGCCAAACAATGGAAAATGTGAAATCATTCTCTAAAGCTAAATTTCGAATTGCAATGGCTTCTCCTTCTGAAAAAGGATTTTCTCCCTTGTAATAGTCATAATGAGAAGCGTAATCAGAATTGTCCGGTTCAAGAAAGGTATCACCAAATGCCCAATTAAAATCAAAGTTTCTATTTAAATCAACCCCATCTATATCATTACCAATTGATGGCTCATAATCAAAAATTCCGTTAGGGAAAGGTCCAGTAGGTGAAAAATCGGTTTTATTTTTGCGATAACTCATATCCAAGCCTTCATGAATTACGTTAAGTCCTTCAGGATTGGCAGTAGGAATAATCCAAATATCTAAATACTGTTTCAAAATATTCATATGCGTATAATTATTTGCATCAGGAAATAATAAATTGTTCATTAAGTCTAAAACAATTTCAACACCCAATACTTCTTCTGCATGGACTTGTCCTACAAATAAAACTCGCGGTTCATCTTCTTTAATATCTGCATTATCAGAAATTCGAACTGCAAGGATTGGAATATTTTCTTGTGAAGAGAATCCAATTGTATCTAAATGAAACCAACCATCCAATTCTTCCAATTGATCTAAAGAATCCAAAAGTGAATTTATTTCTGCGACAGAATGGTAACGACTATCCAAGTTTTGCCCATTTAATAAAATGAGATTTGAGATAAATATTAAAATAAATATAGATATTTTCATTTGACTATTTATTAGTATCCAAGAGGTTTGGATTAACACAAATAATAAATGAAAACTTGATAAAAACTGATTGCATAATTCAATTATTACTTTAAGTAAGTAATCTTACCTTGTTCTATTGTGTCACTTGTCTTGAATTCATAAAAATATATTCCAGTAGGGGCCAATTCACCTAAGCTATTTTTCCCATTCCAACTAACAGTATAATTTCCACCAAAGCCCGGAAGAATTAATTTATTTAAAACGACTCTTCCTGTAATATCATAGATTCGAAATTCTACTGCTTCATGCGCTGGCACTTTAAAATCAAAATTTACTTGCCCGTTAAATGGATTTGGATAAGCCGAATTAAGAGAGAACTGATTTGGGACTTCGCACTTATCACAATTTGAATCGTTTGATAACAATACCGCTTTCATAAGTGTGCGACCGTAAAAATTGGCTAAATCTTCTTTCCCTGAACTTCTATAATCAACCCAACTTAAGAAATATTCTTCGCCACTGTTATTGCTTACATTCACATCTAGTTGTTTATGATACGCTATACAAACAGGAAATCCATTTATTTCAGTAGTCATCCCTTGACCAATAACATACCCCGAGCCATATAAATCGACTCCATTAATTAATAATGGGTCTTCATTGATATACCCCCGACCATCTTCCCATAAAACCATAAATTCATCATCTTGAATAGATGTAACCAATGGATTATAATTATGTAGTGTATCCATAACTACTGAAGTAAACTGAATAGGATCTTCAATAAGACTACCATTACTTAAATTGAGAATTTGACCAAATATTTCAAAATTTTCTCCACTTCTATTATCTTCCCAAGTTAAAAAAGATTTCGTTCCAGTTTCATTCACATCAAAAGAGAAATACCCGGAAGCACCTTGATCATTTTCAGCATCTGTAATAACGACTCCTCCTTCAGGAAATACAATATCCCCGTCCCATGAAATAACTTGCGCAGCAATATCTGCAAAAGGGTTTTTTTGTATCCAAACAGCTAAAATACCCGTTTCATTATTTATAGGTTTAACCTTTAAAAATCTTGAATCGATACTAGAATTGCTTAAAGCATTTCCATTGGGGTTCCATCCTATAGCAATATTACCATCATAATCTATTTTCGTATATTTCAAAACTGCATTGGGCCAGGCATCTTCCATCCAAAATATAAATAGATTTCCATCGGGACTTGGGATTGCACCGAGTAAATAATCATCTCCATTTGAAACAATCAATTCAATACCTTGTTCATCTAATAAAATGTTTCCATCAGCATCTAATTTTTGATAATAAATATCATAATTAAAAGCCCGACTTTCTGACCAAAAACAACCCACACCCTCATCTGTTTCAATTAATATTGCTTGGCGCATATCCCAAACCGCTGAAAGCGCAATGCCACTATCAGCCCAAACATTTTCCAATTCATTACTTAATTTATTAATTCGAATAATTTTTGGCGAAGAAGATCCATCAAATGTTGCGACATAATTACCATTATCTGTGTGCATAATTACAGGTTTTGAATCATCTAGAACTGCTGATGAATTATCACTAAATGACAATTGAAGTCCATTTTCAAATTGAAGTTCATTATCAGTAATACGAGATCCATATATTTTTTTTGTAGAGCGATTATCTTCCCAAAAAAAGTAAATTTCGCCATCATCCACTCTATAAGATGATGTATAATTAATATCGCCACCTAAGCCAAACATGGCGGTAATTCCATTATCATCCCAAGACGGCAAATATCCACTTTCTACTTTTTGAACTTTAAGATCAATACTCCCGGAAGATTCATCTGCATAAATAACAAATAAACCAGATTCAACTGTTCCAATTAAATTTGGTGCAAATTGATATCCGTCCTTGTTCGAAATATTTAAAGGAGTGCTAAATGAAAAAGAACCTTCGGATGATATATTTTGCATCATTATTTCAATATTTGGAAATGTTCCTAATTCATAGGCAATATTCACATCGCCATTTTGCCCCGCAGAAAACCTTGCACTGAAGTTAGTAAATTCATTTTCATCTAAAAGGATACCTTCCCCCCATTGTATTTCGCCATTTATATCAATTTTTTGAAAATATTGATCTCCATCAGTTGCATCAAATCGCAAATCTTTCCAATTCACAAATACTTCACCAATTGCCGATCTTTTAACTCGTGGAGCTGTTTGAATTGCATTGAAATCTGAAATAAAACTTGATTCACTAAATACCAATCCTTCGCTATCTACCAATTGATATTTTAATCTAGAATCTTGATCCCCATTTTTCCAAACTATAAAAGATGTTTCTTCACTCATAAATGTAACACGAGGTTTCAATTCTTGATTGCTTGTATTGGCAATTGGGATACCATTTTCTTCAAATTGGTTAGTCATAATTGCATCTAGCCTTTGGCCATAGATATTTGCATTTGCTCCGTCTCTATAATCAACCCAAGCAATGAATGCTTCATTATTTCCAGCATACTCAATTGATTTTGCATTTTGATTTCCACCTGCAACCACAATAGGAACCCCTGAACCAGGACTAATAATATCGTGATTCGCTGTAATATGGGTTCCATAAATATCTTCATCAATCCCACCGCGTTTATCTTGCCAAGTAACAAAAACTCCGCCAAGGCTATCAGTACACATATTGATAGAAATTTGTTTTCCAGGAATTAATGCTAAAGCAATTCCATTTTCATCTAAAAGGATGTTTCCATTCGAATCTAAATGTTGAATAAACACATCGCCTTCTGCATCAAAACGATAATCAATCCACCCGATAAAAACACCGCCATTCCCGTCAGAGATTGAAACTGGATCTTCTTGCCGTCCTGGAAGATTAGTTACGATTGTTCCAGTTTCTCCCCATAATAAATCCCCAGCCTGATTCACTTTATGGGCAAAAATATTTCGCATTCCAAATCGAGTGTCTGACCAAATAAAAATAGCTTCTCCTGAATTCCCGGGTGAAACAGTTCTAAACCATTCTACATGAACACCTTGTCGAAGAGGTGCTCCATCCTCTGAATCAAATTCAGTCGAGAATAGTGCTGATATAAAGAATGTCATTAATATTATTTTTTTCATTTTTCAATTTCCTTTTTCAAGTAATACCTAGCTAAAACCATGTTGCCAATAAAAAATTTATTTTTCAATTGTTAGAATCTGAATTCCTTCTCGAGTACAGACCACTAATTTTTCACCCCAAAATTGGGATTTATAAGAATATCCAATTGGAAATATTCCTTTTTCTTCCGGTAATGATGGATTTGAAACATCATATAATGCAATTCCTTTTGCTCCGATTGATAATGCTGCAATATTACCATTTACAGCAATATGGTCTACAGTTAAATCTTCTGCAAATCGTGAATGAAACATTCCAATAGGCACTGGTGACGTTCTATTCTCAGCTTCAATAAAATCTTGATATGGGATATAATATGCTCCAGCATCATCACATGCGACATAAACTCCCAAATCACTTAATACAACTTTTTCCGCATTCCCTTCCGTATCAACTCGCCCAAGAAAAGTTGGACTAGCACCTAACGAATCTATGGAATATAATTCAACACCAATTTGATCTACAGCCATGGCAATATATTGTTCCCCGTCAGAATCGATTCCAAGTGGTTTTCCTGGTGTATAAATCTCACCACCACCAAAAGGAGTCCATTCAATAAACTCGATATTAAATATATCAGTTGTATCAAGCTGATAAGTATGCCATTTCATCCCATCATCATTATCAGCTGTAAACATAATGAATTGGTCAATTTCCAATGGGAATGAAATAAATTCTTTTGATTTAGCACTCATAATTGTATTTCGATAAACAATATCCGAATCACCATTGATATAATGAAATATTTTAACATCTTTATTTGATTCCGATGCGAATATTAAATGATTAGTCACATCTCGAGTTATCAAAGATAAATCATCAAATTCCAAAAAAGCTTCCCCTTCTACATATCCCGTAAATCCATTCATCTTAGATTGAATAGATAAATTCCAAATTTGCAATCCAAATTGCCCTGCAGATACATAAGCAACATTCTCTTCAATAGCTATATCTCGAGCAAATCCATCAGTTTGCAAAACGCCATCAATAGAGACTGACCAAAGGTCTTCCGTATTGGGCTCAATGCATGCTCCAACAAAAATAAATATTAATGTGAAAAATAATAATTTTTTAATATCGGTCATAAATCATATCCCATTCTATTTTGCACCAAAATTGCAATTGATTAAAACTTTTTAAATCTGTCACCCAATTAAAAGCGGATTCGGTCTCTCTAGTTCTATATCGCCCTGAAAGTGTAATATTCAAAGCGTCATTTAATTTCTTTTTTACCCAAACATCTACTTTGGAGTCAATGTGATTTCGTCCTGCATGAAGAGGGTCATTTGGATCTTCAGCTTCATATACTCGTGTTTCTTGTCTCATAGAGATTCCAATCTCTTTAAAAAAAGGTATTCTCTTTTGAAGTTTTATTGGCAAATACCATTCCATGGTTTCATAAGAACGATTAAAACTGCTAGGTCTCTCAGGTAAATAATGAGACTGACTTATTGCACGACCACGATCGAATTGAAAAGATACAATTCCAAATTGTTTAATCTTCTTATTGAATTTCCCACTGAGATAAATAATATCTAAATCAAATTCTATAAATGGTTTATCATAGTATCTTTGCAAATACCCAACACCAAAATTTATCCACTGGCGACGCCCTACTTTTTGAGATAATGTTATTTTTTGATTTTGATCTGTAAATGCACATGGTGATAAGGCATCATTTCCAATATCTCGATTTATATAGTGTCGTAAATAATAACTATCTAAATGGCGAATTGAATATTTAATATTTTGGTATGAACCCCACTTATAAATCGCATCAATTCCACCCGCACCATATTGTTTATTCGGACTTTGTTTATAATCAGCCCAACTAAAATTTCCATGAATGGAGAATTCTCTTTTTCCCGAATCCCAAAATATTTTCTTTCCTGACAAATTCAATCTAAAAACAAAACTATCAAAAGTAGAAGCACCACCCATAAGCTTTAAATCTGATGCAGCATTTTGTATTTCTTCGGAAGAAAATCGCATCATATTATTGTCATATCCACCCGAAACGCCAACCGTATATTCTAAGGGTGTACCCCCTAATAGGTACGACAAAGTCAAAAGTGTGAATAATATGTTTTTGTGAAGAAGCATTAGTACTGAATAAAACGAGTCAAGATAGTCTTTCCCTTATCAGCAACTTCAACAGAATATGTATGTTTATTCTTTGGAACAGAAATTTCACAAGACCGCCATTTTCCAGGAACCAAGTTAGGACGGTTTTTAATCTGAGATTCGGATGACCTTTCGGTGTTAAAATAGTAAGTACCAATTACTTTTTTACCTTCACGAACTCGAATCCGATATGATTCTTCTTGCCCCATTGATTCCGAAAATTCTAAACGACTCATAATTCTAAGTTTTTTCTTCCCGTTCACTTCAACCTGTAAAGGAAGTTTTGATGTACACTCATAATATATTAATTCTTTTTTATTTGAAATTATATTTACAGCACTTTGATGAATCAAGGGAATTAATAATTCTAAATCCTTTCCCAATGATTCAAATTCTTTTGAAAGCACTCGAATTAATGTAGGATATTTCAAGTCCTGTCCTGGCAATAATTCAATGGAGTGATTTCCTTTATTCAAATTAATATTATAATTCCCCGAATACGTATAACTATGCTTCGGATGCTGAATAGACTTGATTGATTTTTGAATTTTATATCGATGATTAACAATGACAGTATCAACACCATCAACAATAATTTTATACTGAAAGGAGTGACTTTGTTTTTTCTTTCGAATGACCGGATATCTTGAAATAAACTCTATTCTACTCGGACCATCAATTGAATATGTTAATCCGTCTTCATTAATGGGATAGTAAACTCTCCGTTTTGAATTAATTATTAATATTTCCTTCTCTTCACCATTTTTACTTGGTTTTTGAAGCTTTGCTTCCAGAGGCGATGCCATAGAAACTAGTAATAAAACTATAATTATTTTAAAGTAAACTGTCTGGTTCATGTTTAATTAAATGTTCTTTTATTTTTATTTTACTTTGAAGACCAACAGCAAATACGCTTCCACCCACAATTAACAAACAAATTGCTGCAATGATGAGGTTATATCGTTCATTTGCATAAAGATGGCCTGAGCCAATTTCAGGTAATGGTATCGGAGCAAATGGCATCTTAAATTGTTCAGTCAGTGGTTTTATATTTAGAATATGAAGACCAGGTACATTTGCTTTTACAAATTTAGAGAAAACGCCTTCAATCCCTCCGAGACGACCAATATCGGAAATATTACTTCTACTGACCACACCAGGCGGCAATAATTTCAAATTAAAACTAGTTCCAAGACTTGCAACACCACCACCAACATTTATAACAGCCTTATATTTTTTAAGAGGTAATATTGAATCGAATGTCTCCATTCTTTTTGAGATATTTTTAGCTAATTTATTTTTATGAATTATTGGCAATCCATGAAATAAAATATTATCTGTTATAATTTTTCGACCTGCAGGAGATAATAACCTTCCCATATCATTTCGTCCTCCTATGGACGCGGCAATACTTCGTGAAGGAATTAAATCATTATTAAATAATATAGCTTCCATATCAAGCCAAGTGAAATCAACTTGATTTGCGCCCCACTGAGATGCACCAATACTTGTAATCGTGATAGGAACTATCCCAAGCGCTTTACATGCCGTGAGCGCCGCAATATTTGCCCCTGGCATTGATCCCGTCATCAGTATAGCTACTGTATCATTTTTTTGTAGGTTAATTTGAGTCATTAAATCTACAAGCATAGCCGAAATATTTGGATCTAATGTTGTGAGTTTTGCATCTAAATCGCCTTCATCAGTTGTAATGAGACTAAATGGACTCCCCACCAATCCTGTTTCATTTGGATCATTTTCAATATCAATAAAAACACCATGTTCCATTCTAGATTCTTTTAATACTTTCATGGCTTTTTCCATGAGATGAGCGGCTTCTACCTTTTCTACATAAGAAAGGGAAATATCAATAGTTTTTGTATTAAAGGAAATAAGAAAACAAACTATTGATATAATTGACAATAAAACCAATGTTGATGTTTTTTGTATTGCGGGAATAAAAGGCTGTTTTTTATAATTATTCAAAAAGCACTCCGCCAAACAAAAGCATCACAGTTAATTTTACCAATACTGCAGTCAAAATAACGACAGAGATTGTTCGAACAACGCCTTGACGATCCATCCAATTTGCTATTAGTCCAGGAATAATATTTCCAATCACAGCAACGGAACCTATCTCTTCTGAGAGAAAAATATAATTTCTCGTAATATAACCAAAGAAGAAGCCTAGAATGAGTGCTAATACAATTCGTCGTTTGCCATAAAGGAACATCACTTTCCCCATCCCTTGAATGATTCCCCAGACTAAAATAGCAACTGCAAATGTCACAATCACTTGTGATGGATGTTGAAGATATAGAGAAATGTAGCCCGGTACAATAATTCCACCTGCTGTAACTCCTAAGGTTTCAGACAATACAAGACTGAGAATGATTCCTAATCCAATACTGATTTCAACCATGATATCTAAATTCCGAAATCTTTGATAATATTTCCTGCCCCGCTCCAACTTGATTTCCTATCGCATAGATTAAAGTATCATGAGGAAGATCCATTATTTTTTGCACAATAGAATCATAATCATCATTTAAGCCAATCATATAAATTTTAGTATTAGCTGAGTGTTGTAATAATCGTTGAACAAATGAATCAATTTTATTTCCTCGAATTATAAAATAATCTGGTTTTATTTCTTGAAGGGTTAATTCAATTAATTGCCGAGTACGAATTGGGCGATCTTCACGAGAGTTAAAAAAAACACATGTACCGCCTTCTGCAGGATAACGATCAATAACAAATTTCCATATCTGAAGAGTTGAAACGGGATCATTTGCGGCCATTCCATTCACAAATTGAATTCGTTTTTCATCTTTTTGAAGGTTCCATGCGACAAGCGCACCCAAATCAGGTTGAACTTTATGCATACCAGCTAAAGCAATTTTTCGTTCAACCCCTGCTTCTTTACATGCATCTAAAGCCACAGCTACATTAGCCGGATGCTCCATGTAAGTAAATTTATTTAATTCTTCTTGCGTAATTGTTGATTCATCAGATTGAAGAAATTCTACCCCATTTGCTAATGCAACTTGTTCAAGGATTTCAGGTTTTTGATCTTCACCTGTAATTAGAATTCCTCTTATCGGTACTGTGTTACATAGTGAATATGCCACATCATCTTCAGTTGGCCCCATTTCATCTAAATGATCCGGACGTACATTGGTTATAACACCGATTTGAGCCTGTACCATTTGATGTTCAGCAATCCATTGATACTGCGGCTGGACGGCCATACATTCCATAACAACAGCTTCAGGTTTTTCTGAAGCAAAATAACTTAATAACCTTGTTTGTTCTCCAATAGATGGCAGGCGCAGTCTATGTATTATTCTATCTTTTCCGTCAGCATCAATCACGCGAGGTGCCGTTCCTGTTGTTTTTGCAAATGTTCGAATACCTGCTTCACGAAGTCCTGCTGCTATTAATCTCGTTACACTAGATTTTCCGCGGGTTCCATTAACATGAATACGAAGTGGGATTGCAGCCAATGACTGCATATGCAATTGATACTCAAGAATTCCTAAAATACAAAGTGATAAGGCAAGTGTACCTAAAACTATCAATGGTGCGATTGACATGATGAAACAGATATTCTCCTAATTTTATAGATTATATTGCATAATAATTCTTATTAATGCTATTAGATCCATTACATTGACCATTCCATCTCCATTAATATCCCCAAAATACTCATTTACTTGGCCAGTGTATCCTAAGTTGTAATCCACCAATAATTGTAAATCATAGATATCTATAACTTCATCATAATTCATATCACCATGTAAACGAATATCGCTACCTCGAGTTGTAATGAGTAATGCTGTTTCATCGCTCAATGGTAAAGCCGCCTGATGATACTCGTTATTATAGGTGTATTGAACACCTTCTGTCATTGTATGATCTTCTGTACCAACCGTACAATAATTTCCATGATTTTGTGCACCTGAAGTGTAAGATGTATTATTGAACTCTTTATATTGTAAAAGAATTTCACCATCACCGGTAGGTGTGAGATAATAACTAGGATCCAACAAAACAGCTTGAAATGTTTCTAAGGAATTATTTTGATAGGTACGAACTCGAGACCATTCAATATAAAACTTCTTTTCAATATCATCATACCATGTATAAACACGTCCACCATTAGTAAATTTTAAATCATCCCAAAATACAGCTATCATAGCACCAGGGCCACCCATGCCCGGTATTTGATAATTCCGAAAAGATTCCATGTCGGTATCTCCCATCGCAATCCAACCGTTAGAACAAATACTAATTTGATTATAATTTTGGCCATAAAATGAGAAATCAAAAGGAAGGTTAATCGTTTCCACATCGTCCTGATTATTTCCATTATCAGACAGCGAACTTAGATATGTACCAGCTCCACCTTCTCGGTCATCTATTTCTACCCAATTATACGTTGGGGATAAAATATATCCTATATCTCCACTATCGTAAATATAATATCCATAAGAATCTGGTCCGACTGGGTCATAAACGTCTGGCTCTCCAATTTGAACTTCTATAATTGAATTTGATTCATACCCATCAGATGAAACAACATTTAAAATAAAATGTACAATTGCACCCGGAATTGTTTCTTCTAAAGTTGAGACTTGAAAATAATCATTATTATTAAACGATGAACTACCATTCATAACAGATGTCCATGTTCCAGAATTATCTACAATTTCTACAAAAGGTGATGCACATGTGATCGTCCCGGTAACTTGTATCGCATTTGTGGTACCCGAATTATCTAATTCAATTTTAAAATTTGAAATTTGTCCGGGAGATAGAACATCATTTATAGAGCCAATAACATCAATATCTGTTGCCAATAGGTTATTTCCTGATACGTTGATATTTAATGCACCCGCAAATGAATTTCCTGTATCATCGATAAAAGTAGCTGTAAGATTTAAATGTGTTCCATCATGAATTCCAGAATCTAATGTTAGGATAAAAGGAGATGATGATCCAATAGTTTCACCGGAAAAAATATCTCCAAAATTCACCGTTGCATTTTGAAAACTTACAAGCCCTTCTCCACCTGATAAGACCGCTGAAACATTTACAGCATCTTCACTCCCATAATTGGTAGCTCCAATATATAATTCCAACGTTTCACCACCATTCGCAATTCCATTACTATTTCCATTAGATTGCCCTGAAACATCATCATCGATAACAATAGTTGTTTCTGATAGGTTTATGGAAACACCCGGATCATAAATTTGAAAAGAATTGAGATACGGATAATGGTTTTTCTTAGTAACTGTCACCATTACATTACCCGTTTCTGTAGATGTAATAGGTAATCTAATAAATCCTTGTTCATTTGTATATCCAGATTCAAAAATTTCACCATTCATTAAAATAGTAACCCATGCATCTTCTACATTCCCAACACCTTTTGATACAGTAATATCTATATAATTAGTTCCTGTAGTAATTGCGTACGGATGATCAACAGTTACCATTTCCGGATAATCAGTCCACATGGCTAATGATGATTCACCCATCAAAGTATTCCAATGAGAAAATATGCTACAATAATTACTCGGATTAGAAGGATATGTTTTAAACAATTCCATTTTTCCATACATTAACGCAGCACCAGCAGTTTCAATATTATCTATAAAAGCACCATAATAAAAACCCATATCCACCACATTATTAAACATAGTATGTGTTCCAGTGGTTGCAGTTCCAACACAAACGACTGCCCCTTTAGGAACTGAAGATGTACCAGCACGAATAAAAGACTCACTTAATGATTCACCACTTCCAAATGAGCCTGTCCCACAGGTTATAACTGTTGCAACGGGTAACATAAATCCATTACTTGTAGAATTAACATTACTAGATCCAAAACCACTAACACCATAATATCCACGATAATTAAAAAATGATACACCTTCAGAAATCCCTGATGTCATTTGGCTAGGGAAAGAACCACTATAAACTGTATTTACGTCTTCAAAGCCAACTAAATCCATCATTTCATGAATATTTTCGTTGGTAATAATACATGAAATTCCCGATGAACTTTGATCTCCAACTAAACAAGCACGTTGAAACCAATTCTCATTCATATATGGCGTTGATTCATAATTCAAAGTTTTACTTACAATTGTTTGCAAATGTGAACTTGTTGAAAATGAAATTCGACCTAAGAACACTTCTGGAAATTGGTCATTGCCTTCTAGTAAAGAATATGGATGGTCTCCATCTCCATTATATCCACTCCAACTCTCATTCCAAGTTGGAATATCATAACTTCCAGATGCATCGCCAACAATCGTAACGTGCGTTGGTGGATTGTCCCAATTTTCATAAGCATCTTCAATATAATTTTTCAAATTATTGCTGTTATTAACAACATTAGATGAGGAAATATAGTTAACCTCATATCCTACTCTCTCTTTCCATTCCATTAAAGGTTCAATTGTATTCATAAGATTTCCGATATTATTCGGTAAAACATACAATATACTGGGGCGTTGGTATGGAATATTATTACGATTCAAGGATTCATAATTCACAACTAATGTTTTGTAAATAGATTCAAATGCACGCGACCTTCTTGCAGGAATAAATGGTAATTCAGTATTACCATTTTGAATTAATTCAATATCTGCACTTTGAATTACGGTCAATTCCTTTGATATTGGATTATATTGAAATGGAGTGATAGATACTTGAACCAATACGAGACCACGTATGATTATTGGTTCTGAAACTATTGCAATATTTTCAGGGAAATTTTGATTTTTCGTATAAATATTACCCTCGGTGGCATTACCTGTTAAATCAGGTTCCCAACCTTCTAAGGGAAAAACTTCTACATTAGACATTGTTTCTGATTCTAAAATTGTAGCAGACACTGAAAAAGTCTTGCCCGGTTCAACTGCATAAAAAGTAGAAATAGTTGGCAAATAAGGTTGACCCGGTTCCACAGTTGCACCTGCATTTAACATTTCTGGTTTAATATAATTTTTTCCATTCTGATTAAATTGCTTAAGCTCAAATCCTGGATTAGAATATTGTATCTTTTTCCCATTCTCCACTGACGTGACTTGAAACCCATTATGAGTTGAGAGTCCTTGCTCGTCTATCGCAAACAATGAAGTAACAAACGTTATTAGCATAATTTGAAATCGTATTTTAGTCATTTAATCCTCTATTTTATGATCAACAAATGAAATAATTCCGGGTAGTAAAAACTTCCTACATAAATTCCAATTCCAGCAATCGCTAAAAAAGGAGCTAAGGGCAAGGCCCGATCCTTGTTAAAATCGTGTATTAATGAAACGGCTATCCATGTAATTAAACTCAATACGGATGCGCCAAAAAGTGTTAATGCCATCCTAATAGGTCCCAGCCATGCGCCAAGCACAATACCCATTTGGATATCGCCATACCCCATGCCCTGTCTTTTTGTAATTATCCAAACTGCTCCCATGATTAGCAATGGAATGACTGCGCCTACTATGACGCCCCAAAAAGCAACCGATATGAATATGACATTAAGTATAACTGCGACGGCCACAACCAAAAATCCCGCTAAAATAAAAACTAATGGAATTTGAAATGTATAAAAGTCAACCAAACCAATCCCAATAATAATTGTAGAAACTAACGAAAATAATGTTGCTTCTTGAATGGGTAAATTTTGAAAAGCCCATACCCATAATATGCCACCGAAACATTCTAATAAAATATTCTGTGTCTTCAATTGAAAGTTTTCGATATCAACCCAATTGATTGCTAGTTTGGTTAAATAACCAGAAAAAATTCCACCTAACAGTTGTAATAAAACAAGCATTATTACAGCCCTGATTGCAAAGCTGCGCCTAAATGAAAGACAGGTAAGTAAGTTAAAACAACAAGAACCGCTAAGACAGCCCCCACCATTAAAATTAAAATCGGTTCAATTAAAGTCGTCATTCTCTCTACAAGAGCATTAACCTGTTTTTGATAATAATCTGCTGCACGGTCTAACAATGCAGATAATTCTCCAGTTTCTTCTCCCGTCGAAGCTAATTGAAGTAAAATAGAAGGAAAAACTTCGGTTCTACGTAATGCCGTAGAAATATTATATCCATCTCGGATGTAGTCCGATGCATCTTTAATTGCTTTTTCATAAACTTTATTATCCACAACTTTTTCTAATAAAGCAGTCGTTTCTAATACAGGGACTCCAGACCCAATTAAAATACCAAAAGTTTTACAAAATTTATTTAAGATTGATTGTTCTAATAAGCTTCCAAAAACTGGGAGTTTTAATCGAATTGCATCAACAGCAAATCCACCTCTTTGTGTTTTTGAAACTAACCAAATAGAAATAAAAACAACAATAAATGTAAAAGACAAAAATCCTGTATTATTTCCTAACCATTCACTCATTTGCATCATTTTTCGGGTAGCAGTTGGGAGACCTGCACCAAGTTGGGCGTACATTTTCGAAAATTGCGGAATAATCCATAAAAACATAACCGCTAACATACAGCCCAAAAAGATTACCATAAACATAGGGTAATTCATAGCTGACTTTACCTTTCTACGGGTGTCATCTAAATTTTCCATATAGGCAGCAAGTTCTTCTAAAATTTCATTCAAATTACCACTTACTTCACCTGCTTTAATCATGGCAACAAAAAGGGTATTGAAAACGCCGGGATGACGAGCTAAAGATTCAGATAAATTGAGACCTTTTCTAATATTTTCACTAACGGTATTTAATATTTTTTTGAACTTTTTATGTTTCTCTTCAGCCCCGAGACTATGGATTGCTCTTTCTAAAGTTAATCCTGCAGCAAACATAGTTGCTAACTGGCGGGTAAAAAAAACAATGTTCGCTAAAGGAACACTATTTTTCATTTTTTCTAGTGATAATTGAATTTCATCAAGAAATGGTCCTAAGAAATCAAAGGTATCATCAACTTCTTTTAATGAAATAACCATTTGTCCACTGGCTGATAATTTTTGAATAGCCGTATCTAATGAATCTGCACGAATCTCTCCTTCTTTCCGTTTCCCTTCTTGGTCTTTAGATAAATATGTGTAAACAGCCACTATAACTCTTCTACCGTTGATCTAATAACTTCTTCTATAGTGATAGTACCATCTAATACTCGAGCAAGTCCAGCTTCTCTAAGCGTTACCATTCCATGGTCTAATGCAGATTGTCTTATATCATCTTCATTAGCACTTTCATAAACAAGTTTACGTATTTCACGTGCCATTGGAATCATTTCAAAAATTGCAAGTCGCCCTTTATATCCCGTATTTCTACATTCAGTACATCCTTTACCTCGATAAAGGTCACCTTTTACTAAACCTGGGTCAAGGCCAACTAAGGTAAGTTCTTCTGCCGTAGGCGTGTACCCTTCCTTACAATTTTCACAAATACGACGTACCAAACGTTGTGCCATCACAAGATTCAAACATGATCCAACTAAGAAAGGTGCAATTCCAATATCTAATAAACGTGTGATGGTTCCAGGTGCATCATTGGCATGAACTGTTGTAAAAACTAAATGTCCTGTTAAAGCAAATTTCACAGCAATATCAGCTGTTTCGCTATCACGAATTTCACCAATAAGTAAAACATCAGGATCCTGACGTAAAACTGATCTTAATGTTGACCCAAATGTTAATCCTATATCTTCAAATACTTGAACTTGGTTAACGCCGTCCAATTGATATTCTACGGGATCTTCTACAGTTGTGATATTCGTACCTTCACTTTTAATTTGTTTCAATGCAGCATATAAAGAAGTCGATTTACCAGACCCAGTTGGTCCAGAAACAACCACTAAACCATAAGGTTGTTTAATTATTTTTTTGAATATGCCTAAATTTTGTTTAGGAAATCCCAATGATGTCAAATTTATATCAAATCCACTTTTATCTAATAGTCGCATAACAATTTTTTCACCATAAATTGTTGGCAAAATAGAGACACGAACATCAATATCTTTCCCTGGTGATTTAATTGAAAATCGACCATCCTGTGGCAAACGCTTCTCAGCAATATTAAGATTTGATAGAATTTTTATTCGAGTTACGAGACCACTAAGCGACGTAACAGGTGGAGTCATGATGGTTTGAAGAACGCCATCAATCCGAATTCGAACATATACTTGTTTCTCCATTGGCTCTATATGAATATCAGTAGCACGTTCTTTTATTGATTCCTGTAAAATTAAATTTACCAACTTTACAATAGGCGCATCTTCTTTCGAGGCTTTATCCGGTGATAGATCAACTTCTTCTCTGGAACCTTCTTCGCCCGAGATTACAGTGATACTATCAATTGTCTTGCTTACTTCAGCCGTTTTTTGAATATCGCTATAAACTTTATTTAATGCTTTTTTCAGTAAGTCTGGACCTGAAACAATAATTTCTGGGTTTAAATTGGTGAGTCGTTTAATAGAATCAATTGCAACTAAATCTTCTGGGTCTTCCATAGCCACTAAGATAGTTGAGTCACTTTTATTAACAGCTATAACTCTATTTGATCGAGCAAAATCTTCAGGAATTAATGCTGCTGTATTTGTGTCTGCTTCTAATAAAATAAAATTATCAGCTTTTTTGTATCCTAATTGCAGAGCGTAGGCAGAAGCAAAATCATCTTCATTAATAAAACCCATCTCAATTAAAGTTTGACCAATTTTATCAGTCGTATTTTTTTGTTGAGCCAATCCTTCATTTAGGTTGGATTCATCAATCTTCCCGTCATTGACTAGAATTGCACCTAACTGAGAAAATTGGGGATTAAAATCTGCACTCATAGAAATATTTCCGTCTTAATCGTTATTATAATTAATCACACGTATCTGGTGAACGCACCAATAAAATATCCATTGGATCACTAGATGTAATCTGCGGTATCATTAAAGTTGCTGTAATAGATGAAGTAAAATCATCCCAGGTACATATTCCTGTATCTTCATCTTCATTCGCCAAAATACATAATTCTTTATTATATTGAACTGTGATTTTAGCATATCCATTTTTATCTGTTAATACAATTGCTTCACATCCAATCATTGAATATCCATCCCATTCTCCATCAGCTTCACCTTCGTCAGCGGTACCATCAACACCATCAGCACCAAAATCATCGAAAGGCTCAGATACTTCTGAAACATCCCAAACACCATCTCCAGTTGTATCAATTGCATCGTGCATATCATTGAAATTTCCCCAGTCTGTCGTAGTAGGATCATCGTCAGAGCCATAATCGCGCCAGGTAAAGCATCCATCATCAGCACCTAATCCATTCACGCCTTCATCAGTATAAGCTTCAGTGCCAACTTCTAAAAATGCTGAAACACCAGTTCCTGAAAATGAAATTGGTACGTCTACAACAGCATTTCCATAAAAGTCATTTACAATTGCTGTAATTGTAATTTCTGCTGGTTCTCCATTAAAAGTGAAATCCCAGTACGATGCAGATGCTATCATTGTAATTTGTCCGGGCATAAAAAACATAATTGCATCACCTTCATCATCATTTATATATGTATAGATTGAATCACCATTTGCACCAAATGTTAATGCTCTAACTCTCCCAATATCTCCGATCGCATCAGTAGCGTAAACTATGGATGACCTAGCAACCCCTTCAACTGGTTCTCCACCCATAACACCATCATTAAATGTAAAACTAACACCATCCACAGAAGCGTTAATAACTGTATCAGGAGCAATTGGTACTATACTCCAATAAACATAGGTAGAATCTTCCACTGGATTATACCATCTATCAGAAATAAGCGCAGCACAACCGGTTCTATAAAAACCATCTTCAATGGCTTCAGTATTTGTTGGGTCATATTCAGCTGAAATATGGTAAGGTGCACCTGAAGCTATAATCACTGGAACATCAACACTATTAAGATCGACAGAACCATCTTGGTCACAATCACAAGTCACTTCTATACGAACTGGCCCGGGAGATGTACCACTATTTATTGAAACTGAAGCAACTCCATTCACAGTATATGCCGTAACAGTTGTTTGACCAACTTCATTTAAATACGCTTCACCCACTAAAGGATTCAATGTAAAAACTACCGGGGTAGGTGTATTTATTAGATTATTATTATCATCATATACTTCAGCCTTTATTAAAGTTGATTCAATTCCACCGCCATCTCGAACAACAATTTTTCCTGGAGATGAAGTTGGAATTGCGATATACGCACAATTCTGAAAAGATGGATCTTCAATATACACTTGAAGAGAATCTTGAATATAAATATCAGTAAATCCTGGATGAGAAAATGTTGCAGAAATATCAGAGACACCCACATCTTCAGGATTTCCTAAATCAGTAAATGAAACAGAATCTACACCTGTAGCATCCGTGAAACCTGTAGCGGAAATGAAACCTCTAGAAGCTATATAATTGATTTGCCCATCTGTAACTGGATTCCCTAATCTATTCAATAATCTTGCAGTGATTGTTGCTGTACTTACGCCGCCATCTAACTGAATTACATCTGTATTCGTTGTTACAAATAAATTATAGGGCCAAACATCATCAGATGAATACACATTAAATTTTTCAGGACTAGTAATTTTATCACCTAATTGAGCAACGACAGTGACGCCTTCATAATTTGGAGTTCCAGGTGTATCTTTATAAATATTCCCACCATCGTCAAAATAGGCGACAACTTGTCCATCTGTGTTTGAAACCTGATTCAAATAAGTAATACTTCCGACTTCAGTATTGCTCGATGTTGCAATAAAAACAACAGCTTGTCCAGAAATAGGATCATTATTAGTATCCCTTACAGTTGCAATAAGACTTGTATAAGAAATATCACCTGTTATATCTTCACCCACAACAACAGTATTTTGCGTTTCATCAAACGCAATGGACAATATTTGCAAAGTTAATTCATTATCTGTTCCTATCGTTACCTGAGCAGAATCAGAAATACTTGAACTAAATCCTGGATGATTGAAGGTACAAATAATATTTGCTAATCCAATATCTTCGGGTGTTCCATTGTCCTGAAAAGATAGTTTAACAGATCCCGAACTATCAGTCGTCCCTTCAGAGTCAATATATCCACGGTTTGAACTGAATGATAAAATTACATTCGTAAGTGGCATATTAGTTTTATTGAATAAGCGTGCTTCAATTTCAGCTTTTGTATCTCCATTATCTAATTTTATTGATTCGACATCAGATGTTACAATTAGAGAGTATGGCCACACATCATCTTGATTTGGATATACATTGAATTTTGCTTTTGTTGTAAGACTTGTAGAATATTTTGCAGTAACGATTAAACCTTCATAATCAGGTGTTGTAGATTTATCAACCATATCTTCTGCGGTATTTGGCTTAAAAATATTGATAACTTGCCCATTTTCGTCCGTAATCTCACTTGTACCATTTTCAAAACTTCCACCCGAACCATTATGACTAAACGTTATTTCTTTATCTTTTAATACTTGACCGCTTTCATTCTTCAAAGTAACCACAAAACGCATATTTGATGATCCTGAAACAACTTCCCCAACAGAAGATCCATCATCTGTAATAGCTTGTAATTGTGAAACGACAAGCGTTGCATTGGTCGTACTTGCGGTATCAGGGACTCTATCATCACATGCCCAATAATTGAGCGAAATAACCAAGAATAAACTGAGAGTAAAATATTTTTTAAAATTATTCATTTTCGCTCCTTATTCTGAATCTTCTTCAGATTTATTAATTTGCTCAGAATCTTCATCTAAGTCATCATCTAATTCTATTTTTGGACCATTTTTCACATAATCTTCATAGTCTAACATATCTGCTGTTTTTTCAATACCAGTATAAGCATCTTGAACAATTCTAGGTGTTATTTGAATTATCATATCAGTTTTCCTTTCAATAACTCCATTTGATGTAAACAACTTTTTACCTAGCCAAGGGATTTTATTTAAAATTGGAACTTGAAAAGTTGTTTTTTTCCTATCGTTACTCAATAATCCGCCAATGATGATAGATTCTCCATCCTTTACTCGAATTGTCGTAGAAGATGTTCTACTTTTAACACGTGGAATATTTTTGTCGGGACCAATAAACTCAAAAATAGTTGAAACTTCAGGTTCAACTCTTACAGTTATATATCCATCAGTATTGACAGTAGGTAATATTTTCAATTTAATTCCGACTTCTTCTCTTTGGACTTGAACCTGGCCACCGACTCCACCAGAGCTCAAAATATAAGGAACAATATCAACAAGTTTAATATTCGCTTCTCGTCCATTGATTGTCGTTAATCTAGAATCAGCTAACACTTCAGCTTTATTATTTTTCTGAAGTAATTCTAACGTCATATCAAATGCAGTTAATTGTCGACTAAAATATTTTGGAAAGAACGATGTCAACCCCTTTTCAAGGCTTAACCTATTGAAATCCATTTCTTTTGGTAGTTGACCTCTCGTTTCTGTCGGGGGTAATATAGATCCACCGCCATCCGTAAGCGGATTACCTGTCTCGGCGAAAATATTTGTGACTTTAGATAACCTTGACCAATCAATTCCCAATTGTTCTTCCACATCAGCAGCGACTTCAATCAATCGTGTTTCCAACATTATTTGAATTGCAGGTACATCTATTTTTTTAACCACTTTAATTATTTCTGCAATTTTCTTTGGAGATGCATGAATTAATAATTTATTTCCCGGGATATCAACTTGAACTTGTTTTGATATATCCTGAAGCATTTCTTTTACATCAACGGCCGTTGCATATTTCAAATCCACTACATAAGATGTTACACCCACTTCTTCTTTTAATTTTTTAGGATCTGCGACAAGAAATGAATTTCCTACCATTTCATAACTGAGCCCCACTGCACGAACAATTAAATTGATTGCTTGTTCAATCGGAACTTCATCTAAATGAATTGATATTTTATCTTGCCGATTTACATTCGGATCTGTTACAATATTATATCCACTTTCTTGAGCGAGGATGGCTAAAATACTTGGTAAAAAAGCATCTTCAGCATGCATTGTAATTAAGGCACTTTTCGCTTCATTTTCATCTAAATTTTGTCCAGATATTGGAACAAGTAAAATATATATCAACAAAAGAAATTTTGCCGGGTTAAAAAAGTTCATAATGGTTTTATCCTTAATCGTTTGTTTCATTTTATTTGTTTGGTTTAATTTTATTGGACGAATTGACTAAAAGATTCATCTCGCCTTTATCGATTTTATATTTTTTTCGATTAGAAACTTTAATCATACTCGTTCCACCTTCAATGCCTATAATCCCATTTTGGGGTGTAGAATAAGATTTCACTTCTTTACCCGTATTAATTAATACTTGAGTTTTGTCAATCATTTCAATAACACCAATATTTTGAACTGTATCTCCTACACTAACAGTAAAAGCCTTTCCTCTATAGTCTAGTTGTGCTTGAAAATAATCTTCCCTTTGGTAAACCAAGGCAACTCTAAGAGCATTCCGATTACGACGGGTATGACGCCCAGTTCCATCTGCAAGGGTTAGTACATTGGTAAGCATCATTGGCGTATTTTCGATAGAGAAATAATATTGGCTTCGTTCTTCTAATCGTTTTTCAAGATAAGTAATTATATTCTCTAATTCCTTGTCCGTACCAAATTGTACATTTTGGGAACGTGCTTTCAGTTTGCCATATTTTGTATTCATAGGAAAAAGTTTAAAACTTGATGCAATCAATGAAAAAATTGCCAAGCCAATTACTAAATTCCAAATTGTAACGGATCTTTCACTCATGATGATACCTTTGATTTAGATTTCACCAATGTTATCGTGGATATATTGACAACAAATTCCTGGTAGATAAGTTTTTCTTCCATAATATTAGCCTTAATTCGCTCTATCCCATTCTTGACTTCAAATTCATCAATAGTTATTAATCTTGGTGAACGTTCAATTTCGGAAAGGAATCGACCAAATTGTTCAAAAGTACATTCCAAAGTAATGATGTAAGGGGCTTTGAAATAATTACTTTTATCAATTCGTTGTTTTGGTTTAATGCCCAATAATTTAATATCTAAATTTTCTAACATATCTGTCAAATTATTTAAGAAAGGTAAGTTGGCATCATCAGCTAATGAGTCTGCTTTTGACAATGCTAAATTTTCCTGAAAGAGTGTAAATACTCTATCTAATTGACTCGCTAAAATTTGGGCACTAATTAAGTTTTCATTTAATTCTTGTTGTTCCATTTCTAGAAGTTTTATTTTAAAAGGCTTTTCACCTATCAAAGTAGATGCACTCACCCAATAAGAGATGGTGAGTAAAATGACTGCACCAAATAATATTATATTACGTTTTTCTGCCATATGATTATTTATTTTGTTTAATAATATTGCTTGTTAATAAAATTTAGATGGTTGCTTCAACTTCAAATCGGACAATATCTTGTCCCCTAACGGTGATTTTACTATGACCTACATATTTAATTTTCGCAAAATTGCCCGAGAATGTTTTATTCCGTCTCAAGGTTTGAACATATTCATCTATAATTTCAAAATCTTTTCTATCTTCAAAAGTTAAAGCTATACCGCGAATAATAAGTTTTTCTCGTTTAAATCTTAATCCAGTAATTGCCATATCATCCGGTGTCAGTTTTCCCAATTCTTCCATGTTTTGCGCCCACAAGAATCTTCCCTGTTCCAAATCAGCAAATTCCATTATATCATATTTAGATAAATTTTTACCTTCAGATTCAAGTTTAGCGATATCCGATTTTAATCGGCTCACTTCATTATCTTTTTGTTTAATGATGCTATTATAACCTGAGCCAATCATCCATACTCGAATATTCATTCCAAGCAAAAGGATGATTAATACTCCGAAAATTCCCCAACGGGCTTTTTCGCGAATTTTTTCAAGTCTGGATTCAGCACTTTCAGCTTTATTTAAATTGATCAATATATATTGTTTACTCATTGACCATCCCTCCCCGAATTCCTAAACCAAGTGCAGTCGTATATTGGCAACTATTGCTTACTGAAAGATCTTCAGCACCTGCCATATTTTCAAAGGGATCAAAAACTGCACATTCAATATTTAATTTGCTATGAATAAAATCTGTTAAACCAGGTGTATTTCCAGAACCACCGGATAAAAATATTTTAAGAAAAAAACTTTGACCCGTTTGTTTAGCATAAAAGCGTAAAGAACGTCTTAAATCTTCAACCAAATTATCATAAACGGTTTTTTCAGCAATTCCAACTACTGCATCAGTATCGGTTGAAACGCTTTTTATGGACGCGGATACACCTTCCTTGTAGTGTAAGTCTTGTGCATCAGTATAAGAAATATCTTTTTGGTTAGCTAATTCTTTCACAAAATGATGACCACCAATTGGAAGGTCACGTGTAAAAAATTGCTTTCCTTTTCCATATACGACTAAAGTAGATGAAACTGCACCAATATCTAAAACCACAACTAAACCATCATCCGGTAATTCTTTAATAAAAGAAAATGCATTACTCATTGCAATTGGGTTCACATCTACAATACCTGGTTTAAGGCCACATTCTTTTATCAAATCCATATGAAGATTTAAAGCCCCCTTTGTACAAGCAACCAACCCCACATCTATTTTATCCATTTCACGTTCATTTGATCCTAATATTTGAAAATCAATTACAGCATCAGTACCATCCATTGGAATATGTTTTCGAGCTTCAAATGTCATAGCGGATTTCAGTTCATCTGTAGGCATTTCCATTGTTGTAATTTGTTTTACACTGGCAGAAGAACCACTGATTCCAGTTATGAGTCCTTTGATTTTTTTCGGGTTTAATCCTTGCTGTTTAAACAACTCTTTCACTGCCATTACCCAGAGCGTTTTATCTATTTTTTCAGGATCAAAGGCAGTATTTGGTTCTGGCACTAATCTTGCACCAGCATCTAATATTTTAAAGCCATCTTTTGTTTTTTCTACGGAGACCATTTTTATGTATTGTCTCCCAATGTCTAATCCAAGATACATTTTTTCTCTTTTAAATTAATAGGTTTATTTAGCTTCACCATAAGAAGCCATTTTTAAAATTACTTCACCACTTTCACTTTCCAAATTTGGAAACCAAGGTGGCGGCGTGAGCCGTAAATTGTAATCGTAATGATAATTTTTATCATATCCAACACCGGGAGCATTCACATTATATGGGCCACTTGCATTTCGAAGCATATAACCACGTCTTAATTGAACTATCGAACCCCACAAGTTCACGTCGCCTCTATAATCTTGAGTTCCTGTATAACTACCATTGTAGTTCGGTGCAATTCCTGTTTGTTCTATATAATAATTCCTATGACCACCACGACCATCGGCGATAACACTTGTAATGCCATTCCAAGTAATAGGAACAGCATCATGAAAATTTGTTAACGAGTTTTGCCAATAATGGGAAATAAAACCACCATTCATTGCCAAAATAGAAGCATTAATTATAATATCTTGACCAAATTGTCTGTTTTGTGCACCATTTGGTCGCGTATTCGCAATAATAACATTTCCACCAGCAATAAGCCCGAGAACTCCATTTGACCCGCCATTAGCAGGCGTCATAACAGAGCCACTGGCCCACGAGTTTTCATAAACTATATCATTTATTAACCAAATGTTACCCCAAACTCGATCAATTTTTGTTAAATCGTCGTGGCGTCTATATTCAGTATAATCGTCTGTAACTATTGAATATTGACCATCAATAGTCCCTCGCACTAAAACCTGTCCACCTTTGACATAAATAACAGTTGGTGATGATCCGCCGGCAAAAAATGTTCGGTTCATATGAACATATTCACTATTATAAATAATATCAGGACAAGAAAATATATCACAATTATTTCCAGATATTCCACCGAAGTTCCAATATTCAAAATCAAAATGCTGGATACGACCCGCTTCACAATACGCACCTACAATATCTAAATGATCATGATAATAATGGAATGAATTCCATTCTACATCTGAGTTGAGCCCTGTGGATGCACTGGTATTTACAAATGTAATAGGTTCACCATGGTTAAATCCTTCACCTGTAGGCCCAAAGTAATTTAAAGTAGTAGTTAAATAAGAAACTCGTATGCGATCTGTACCAAGTGATGCTGCTGCTGTTGCTGTAAATGATAAAATCTTTGTGCTACTATTATTTTTAATTTGAATTAAATCACCATTTTCTATTAAATCAATAATTTCATCCATGACATTATTTCCCGATGCATCTGTACTACTCATAACGAGAAAATTTCCATTATACGTATTAGTTATATTATCAAAGTTATTGGGAAATAAGTGCAATGTTCCTGTGAAACAAGTTAAATCAGTTACAGTACTATCATAAAAAAAATCATATTCTGCTGCGGGACTGCCAACAGGTGGAATATTATACCACCATTGAGCTGCCCAATATCCACCCGGAACAAAGTTTATTTCCGTCATAATTAACGTATCTTTTTTTCCTGATCTAAATAATTTATCATCTGCTTCGAATACTCGAGTCGCATGTCGTCGAGCAGTTTCTGCTGAATTTGATGGAGGATATTCAATAGTAGAAACAGTATCTAAAATCATATTACCATCATCATCTTCAAAACTATCTGAACAGTTATTATACCCAACAACTCCTGTCCCATACTCTTCAATTGCATCATGAGTTATAGCTACTTCTCCAGAGAAATCTGGACAACCGAAAGAACTCATTGTCATTTGACCGTTAGTATGTATTTTCCCTTCGAGCTGGTCATTTGCTCCGAAGTTTACAACGCCAGTATTACCCGGCCCGGTGGGTTCTTCCTCATCTGTAAAATACATGAATTCTTCAAAGCCAGTAGGAACCATCGTTGTGAATACACGTCTTTCAATTTCTACATCTGTGCCACTTGGAGATACATAATTCGCAACACCCGTTGAATAGGCAATATATTCATTTCGAGTTGAATTAGGAAGGAGTCGGGTCGAGCACGCGATATCTTTATACGAACCAATCGGTTCGTCATTCTCATCTTTGCCAAAATCAAATCCATCTGTTAATAATAATGTATCACCCGAAATTTTAGGCAAGACTATAATCCCTACATCATTCAATCCAGCTTCAGCAGCATACAAAGCTTTCCATTCAGAATAGCGATATTTTTCCATCGCTGCTTGACTAAAGGTATTCTTTAAATAAGCGACTGTAAATGCCATGCTCACCATCGTAAACAATATTGCCAACGGTGCGACTGATCCAGGAGTTACAAGTCTATACTTCATCGTCTTCACTCATTGAATCTGTAACTTTAGTTTGAATATAAGATGTTCCTAAAAATACCGTCCGGTGAAAAGTATGCTCTTCTTCAATATCGCGTTCACCTGGATTCACATCCATTTCCATTGCAATAGTTAAAGTTAAATGAACATAGGATGATTTGAATAGAGATAAAGTGGGACGAGTATCTTTTTCATATTCCACAAGAAAATCTTTAACATAGACTGTTCTTTCATCATTACCACGGAAGGCACCTTCACTCGGAAATTTCAAAACACCATTTAATGGAATATCACTATCAAACTCAATACCATTGTTCTTATGACAGGAGATATATAACTCAGGACTTATATCGGTAAAGGTGTCATATAATTTCAACCTAGAGAAGCCATTATGACCATCAATTTCAATTTTTTGTGCTAAATTTAACTCCCTTGTAATTTCTCGAATGATGCTATTTCCATAATGACGAATATCGGTACGAACTGTATCCGTCTGGTAATGAAGCATTACAGCTTGTGCACCTGATGTCATTCCAAATGCGATGACAGACATTACAACAATTGATGCTGATAATTCTACAAGGGTCATTCCCTTCGAAGCCTGTTTCAAAATATATTTTATCACGTATCAAATTCCGTCATAATTGTAGACAATCTTCTTTTTTTTACGACTCTACCTGCATATTTATTTGTTGGTGAAATAAAGAAGTCGCTCCATTCAACCCAACAGTCTAGTTTATATCTATTAAAATCAGTGACTCCATAATCATTAAAACGATTGAGTCTGTCTAAAGAATAAAATAAACGTGCCTTAATCGAATATCTTTCCCCACGCTTTCCAACAAGATAAACTTCATCTCCATCTGGATCGCCAGCCCTTTCAGAAGGTGAAAGACCACCATCCGCTATTCTACCTTTCCAATATTCCATGTAATTAAGCAATTCTTCTGTTGCTCGTTCTTTAATCTCAAGTGCATGCAATTCACTTCTAGCATGAACAACACCCATAAGCAAACCAAGAGATGCAATTGAAATTATTAACATTGCTGTCATAATTTCAATAAAACCAACACCAGAACTTGATTGTTTAATTGTCACGAATTATAATACGTTTTGTGCAAATAGTTTAGGGTTCTCTGCGATTGCTGCAGCCATTTTGCGTTCAATATGGCCCTGAGATACTAATCGTTGCAAATCCTGATCCAATGATTGCATCCCTTCCACACCGCCAGACTGAATAATTGATGGAATTTGATAAATTCTATCTTCACGAATAAGATTTCTAATCGCAGTATTGGCAATCATAATTTCACAGGCTGGAATTCTGGATTTTCCATCTTTTGTTTTTAAAAGCTTTTGAGCAATTACAGCTTCTAAACTTTCAGATAACATAGACCTAATCTGACCTTTTTGCCCTGTTGGGAAAATATCAATAATTCGATCGATGGTTTTTACCGCGCTGGATGTATGAAGTGTTGATAAAACCAAATGTCCGGTTTCCGCAGCAGTTAATGCTAATGAAATTGTTTCAAGGTCACGCATCTCACCAACAAGAATTACATCTGGATCTTCACGAAGAGCAGATCTCATTGCATTAGCAAAACTATGAGTATTTGCACCCAATTCTCTCTGATTAATTAAACTTTCCTTTGTGTGGTGATAATATTCCACTGGGTCTTCGATCGTTATTATATGACACTTTCTATGCATATTAATATGATCAACCATTGCTGCAAGAGTAGTGCTCTTCCCCGAACCAGTTGGCCCTGTAAGTAATACGAGACCACGATCGATTAACGCAAGGTTCTTTAAAATAGGCGGAATGCCTAAATCATCAAAATCCTTTACTACTTCAGGAATTGTTCTAAATACACCTGCCAATCCTTTGATTTGACTAAAAAAGTTGACTCGAAACCGACCTTTGCCTTCAAGACTTGTAGAAAAATCTATTTCTTTACGTTCTTTAAAATTCTCAATTTGATCCTTATCTAAAACTTGCGGTAAAATTGATTCCATATCTTCTTGTTTTAATGGTTCCATATTCAATGTTTGCATGGTTCCATTAATTCGAACCATAGGAATGGAGCCAACACTTAAATGAAGATCAGATGCACCACTATCAACTGAGTAAGTCAGTAACTTTTTTAAATCCATTATATTTTACTCGTTATCTGGTGAACCATATCCTAAAAACTTACCTAAATCAGCATCAAATACAACTTGATGACCTGCACCACCCGACATTTCTTCCGTACTGGTTGCTGTTATTCGACCACCTTGGTCATTAAGCTGAAGATCGAATGACCATTTTAATTTTGTGGATTGATCAATATCTAATTGACCTGATCGTTCTAACTCATCAATCTCTGATGGCCAGGATCCTTTTATTTGATAATACATTTTTGAAGCATTATGAACATTAGACATTACAGTCCGCGCTTCAGAAGCATACCCACCTTTTACAAGATCAAAATAAGTTGGAAGTGCAATCATCGCAAGAATTGCGACAATAACAACCACAACCATGATTTCTATCATTGTAAATCCTGATTTTGAACTCCGTTTGAGTTTGAGTTTCATTCTACTTCTTCTCCTTATATCAATTAAATTAATGAGATAGAGAAAAGCACACTACTCTCTGTAGAATAAACTTTTCCCATAACTCAATTGTTAAACGAAGAAAAGTGTGATTTCACTCACACTTTCTATAGATTATTTTAAATAAAGAACTTTGATTGTTTTCTTATATGATTCTGTACTCAGTTTTATAAAATAAACACCAGTTGAAACAAATTGTCCATCGTTATTTTTGGCATCCCAATTCTTTACATATTGCCCACGATTTAATATGCCACTTTCCAAAACTCGAACTTCATTTCCTATTAAATCAAAAATACTTAAATAGGCTTTACCTGTTTTAACTAAATCGAATTTAATGGATGTAGTTGGATTAAAAGGATTCGGGTAGGGAGAGTACAAAGCATATTCATCAGGTAGAATAGATGAATCTACCCCTAATAATTCATTTAGAGTGTAAACAACTCCATTAAACTCTACTTCTTCAATATTAAATAAATGGTCAATTCCATCTCGCGCTGGTACAATATCAATAATTTGATAAGATGAATCATTGGATGCAAAAGGTGGTATTACAACATATTCTTGTTGATTTCCAACAAACATTGCACGATCATTTTGACCTTCACCACCATAAAAATAATCATCTTCTCCATATCCTTGAAAATGAGTATTCTCATCATTTCCAATAAATACATTACTATACTCATTCCCATAGATTGATAAAGAATTTTCTCCATTCAAAATCACATTTTTTAAAAATTGGGATCGATTTGTATAATTAAGATCCGATTGATAGTTTAAATAAAAATTGTTTTCAAAATTTCCAGGTAAATCTGCTGAATACTCCCAAGTTTCACCAAAAAAGCCTTCAATTATTTCAAATAAATCAGGGTCACCATCTTCCATTGAATCTCGAGTAATAAATGCATATTCCTGATCGCCACAATATCCATCACCATTCGGGTTATGAGCCCATAAACCAAAATAACATTCTAATCCCATAGCAAGGTATTCTTCATCATAATCATCTAAAGGTAAATCATTCAAAGGATTATATATTTCATTTGAAATTGCATTAGCCATCGCTTCTTCAATTTGAATTTGCATGGCAGGATTAGCCAATTGAATCCCATAACCATGAACAAAATGAAGAACTTCTTCATAAGTAGCATCACGTTCAGAACTATTCATATAAGCGGCAGATCCTTCGGGAAAAACTTCTGTTGCAAGAAGGTCTTGTCCCCTAACACCTGAATCCATTAATGCCCACAAATTTGGATTTTCATATTCGTCTTCGTCATTTAAAAGAAATAAAATTGCATTACTTGCAGAGATAGCGTTTGATAATGTAGTCTTGTCATTTCCCCAAACACTCTCAGGAATATTTGTTAGATACGATTCTAAAACGTGTTTAGAATGTAGAATTTGATGCACTGTAAAATCGTCCTGAATTAATATCTGGATTAGGTCACCATTCGGGGTAACAATATGAGTATATCTATTAGCAACGGCTGAAAACAGTGGATCAACGTTTTCGGGTAAAGCTATAATTCCATCTTCAGAAGATGAAATATCAATATACGGAAGAGTTGGAGTTGTCACATCTCCTGTAATCGTTAAATTGATTGGAATTGCTACAGCATCTGCATCGTAAGATGTTATATTGATTGTAGCTCCATAAGACCCAGATTCCATTTCTGTTGTTATAACTTGGACGTATATGTCATCTGTTTCATTCCCAACTAGAGAACCCGAAAGATCTCCTTCATTTGATGAAAGAAAAACCCATGGTACCTCAACATTAGATGATGAAGCAGCCCAGGTAAAATTACTTGAAATATAATTTTCATTTGCTATGATTTGTGTGCCTTCTGTTCCTTCTTCATTCTGAAAACCAACAGTACTAGAATTCAACACCCCAGACATATCTCGATAATTTGTTTGAAATGAGCCATTTGAGAATAAAACTATCTGAAAATCATAAAGTCCCCAATCGGTTGTATTCCATCGAACAATATCATTAAACCAAATAACAACTCGATCTATATTTACATGGTAATACACATTACCTTGAGAGTTGGAGTTTCCATTACTATTTTCAGGATTTAAATCATCAAAAAAACCAAAAATAGCCGGTCTAGGTGCATTCAGAGATGGGATATCTTCATTGAGCCAAGTTGTTTCGTTTGAGCTATTCCATCCAATCCATCCATTGGCATTGACTTCAACATAATTATAATCAACTCCATAAAATTCAAACTCAAAGGGCAATTCAATTGGTGATGAGCCAAACTGATCATTATGTGGGAAAATAACTTGAGTGGCTAACCCTTCAATATTTATCCATTCATAATCCAAACCAAGATCATCGGTAGATGTTGACCAAAAATAGCCGCCACCATCTGGTCCACCCTGCGGATTTTCGAAAGGGACAGAACCAGTTAAATTGACTTCATAATTCAAAACGGTTTCAGCTTCACCTGAATTAGAGATTGTTATTGATTGATTCCCGTTAATTCCTGCATCCAGGATAAAATTTAATTCGTCAGGATCAACTGAAATTACCGGGTTTCCAAAGGAAATGGTAAAGGATATAGTTTCCCCAGCTTCTGTGACATTATATAAGTTGAGGCCTCCATCAGCGCCATTCCCATCACTGTAAAGAAAACATTCGGGATTAGTATCATCATTGAGTTGGGTATGATTATTACTGGAATTATACGGTGCTAATTCAAAGTTTCCATCATTTTCTAATGTTCCACCCGGTCGGTAACAATAAATTTCATCTGGAGGACCCGAAGCATTCCCATTACCAGCATTCGTATTAATTCTATAAGCAACTAACCCAGAGCGATTTCCCGGAAGGTTTGATTCATACAAACCTTCTTGTTTGCGATATTCAACTACAAAATATTCAGAATCTGAATTTGGAGATGCAATTTTATATATTGCATTATCTTGAAGCTGAAGTGGGTTGAGCGTATAAGTACCACCTTCAATAATTTCAGGTAAATCTGGTAACCAATCACCATATTTATATTTCATAAATGCTGATGGATATTGAGGTGGATTTGTATTCGCTTCCATTACATCCCATCCTCCAACCGGAGATGGTGCATCACCACCATCATAATGATATAAGTCGGGTGCGCCCAATACATGAAAAAACTCATGACATAAAACACCCACATTAAAATACCATGATTCTGAAAGCATAAAGAGATAGTCACCAACTTGTGCACCATTAATGGTTACAGTTTGTGAATACAAGGACCATCGATGAGGCCATAAAAGTTCTGCCCAATCCCCAGGTTCACCATAAATAACAAATGAAACAGCATCGATATATCCATCATCATTTGCATCAATATCCATAAGTGGTGACACATCACTTGCAATAGAATTTAATGCGTTAGCCAATAAAGTATGTTCACGGTTAGTTCGTTCATTTGAGTCTGGATAACCATCGGGATTATTGCCGGATTGTGGTTGATAATAACTTCGATTATGTTCGTCTTGATACGCAGTATTTAAATCTCCAATACTACCTGGAAAATGAAAAGTATTAATCAAAAGTGTATTGTAGGAGACTTCCCAATAATAGTGTCTTAAAGATGGTACATCTTCATCGGATTGAAATACAGCATTATAATAGGAGCGAGGCTGAGGAAAAGTAGGATCGTCAGCAAACCGGATAAACACATTAATTTGTGCGAGCTCGCCTGATGTAGGCGCATCTCGAGAAACTCTTTCGGAATCAGGATTTTTATAAAATTCTTTATTTTGATTATATTGTTCTAAGCTTATTGAAAGTCCCGGTGAAATCCCAAACTCTTCAGGATTCCCATGCCCCACTTTGACGGTTGAAGGAAGTAGCTCTTCATTGAATCCTACAATGGCGTAATAATAATAACCATCATTATGATTCATTATAATTGTAAAGTTTTTCGAATCATGTAGTCTTCGGGCAAATTGATCTCCCGTGATAAAACAATCTATAGTTTCACCATTTGGTTGTGTAATTATTCTTGGAATAGAATCGAACCAGGTTGCAAACAAAGTTGAAATAAAGACAAATATTCGTATTAAATATTTTATTTTAGTCATGAGAAAGGTTAGTTTTAAGTTGTTTTGGAAAATGGATGCTTATTTAAGCAAGACCATTTTATGTGATTGAGATAATCCATCTATCTCTAAACGGTAGATATAGGTTCCACCACTCACGGCATTTCCTGAAATATCTAAACCATTCCACTTGAATTGGGTAACGCCGGCTTTAAAATAACCAACATTTAGAATATTTACTATTTGGCCGTTTATATTATAAATAATAAGACTACCAAATGAGTCTCTTTCAATTTCAACAGAAATAGATGTTGATGGATTGAACGGATTTGGAAAATTTTGGTTTAATTTAAATTGCGAAGGTTGAACATCAATCAAATCTAAAACATTAATATGCATACTAATTCTATGATAATTGTGTCCATCAACAGAATAATGTTCTGCGATAAAGGAATCTTCAGTCAAATCTATTATATTATAACGTAATTCTTCATTTAGGATTCCAATAGGGGCAACAAATCGCCGAAGGAAAACAAGTTGATTTAAATCCTTATCGTAACTTAGATAGTGATACGACCAGCTTAATTCGCTGTTATAAAGAAAATCAGACGAAGAATTAAAAATTAAAAAACCTGTTCTATCTCCTCCTTCCGAAAATTGAATAGAAATATTTCTATTACTATAAGAGAGAGAAGGTGTTTCTAGAGTTTCTAATCCTGTCCACTGACCAATAAAATTTGTAAGGCTTTGGGCAGAAATATAGGACGCTGTAAATAGTACAACAATGATAGCTCTTTTAATGGTTGATAAACTCTGCACGTTTGTCCCTTTGGAATCGACAAATATACAAATTTTTCCATCTAAACAGTATTCTTACTTATAAATATTTATATCGATTAACCTTGATTTGCATAATTCATTATTTCAATAATATCATTTTTTGATTAATTATTATATTATCAGTTACTAATTGATAAATATAAATTCCACTAGGAACTACAGAACCTTGAGAATCTCGCGCATCCCATAGGACTGAATGATTTCCAGAGCTACCCAGTTCATTTTTCAAAGTATTAACTAATTGTCCTTTCATATTAAATACTCGTAGAGAATACCAATCATCACTTTGTAAGACATATTGAATAGTTGTTATAGGATTAAATGGATTGGGGAAATTTTGAAATAAACTTATTTTAACTGGATAAATCTCGTTATCCACTAACACCATAATGTTACAGGGTAAATTAATTGCACCAATCAAACCACCAGAATCAGAATATAATCTGCAATTTGAATAATCAGATAAACTGTAATCATAACTTTCTGGATCACAAAATGCGGGATCTTCATTATGAATTCCGTCTCCAGCTGAAAATAATATTGTTGAAAACTCCGAAAAAATATCTTCGCCACCATCAAGATCACTATAACTTATTTCCATAGATGACATCCCACTAGATTCTGATGAATAAAATGATCTACCATCATTATTCCAAAATATTGAATTTTTCACTTCAATTGCTGAGCTATAAAGAGTCATGACTGACCCTTCACCAGAGATGTTTTCCGTAAATGTAGTTTGATCCAAACCTAGTGTTGCTTGGTTGACTACAATAGCACCACCAAAATCATATCCATGATTGTATTCAAATAAAGTCCATTGAATTGTTCCATTTCCACCTAATTGATATAAACCGCCGCCTTCTATGAATGCCACATTTTCTTTTATAATACTATTGATAATCGTTAGGTCTGAATTTTCTGAATATACACCTGATCCCCAATATGCTATATTTTCGTAAATGCTTGCATTTGAAATTATAGGAGAACCCCCAACCACATATATTCCAGCACCAGTATTTGCACCATTTTCTCTAATAGTAATATTCATTAAAATTGCGTCAGATTCTGAAAGATAAATTCCACCTCCAACTTCAGCGGTATTATTTTCAACTATTATATCACTAATAGTTGGAGAACAATTAGAGATATGTAAACCACCACCATTTGGTGTTGCCCCATCTCTAAAAGCAATTCCTCGTATAATTGCATTATCATTAGAACTTCCGTTTAAGACCAAACAAGATCCACCCATAGATCCAGGGGTAAAATAAGTATTTAATATTAAATCAGAATTATTTAACTCAAATGCTCGAGATTCTAAAACAATCTCTTTATTTGAAAAATCAAGAGACTCATAATAAGGTCCGGGGTTCAGACGTATCGTATCTCCATTCATAGCAGCAGAGATTGCTCTTTCTATGGTTTCAAACGGAGTTTCAGGACTCCCATCATTTGTATCATTTCCATATTGATCCACATACCAAATTGGGCCAATATTTACTGGACCACATCCTGAAAGATAACACCCCATATGAAGCCCATCAAATCCACTATCTACGCAAGGTGAATTTTCACGTAGCGTATAAACTCCACCTGGGTCATTACAGAAATATGGTTCTGAATCTATATTTTCATTGCCCCAATTAACATTGCCATTATCATTCTCATCAATTCCCGCTTGACCATTTTCTATATCACTATAATCAACATTTAATTCGACTTCAGCCCCCTCAGTACGAAAATAAATTTGGGGATTACCATTTCCCCAAACTATTGAATTGAGTAACGAAACTTCAGACCCATCTCGCATATATATTCCATTTCCATAAAGTTCAGCCAAATTATTGACTAGAGTTATATTTGTTAAGATAGCAGTTGATGAGTTCCTAAAATAGGCGCCTGCACCTGAACTTGATGAATTATTGGCAATTAAAGTAAATGTTATAACTGGATTAGCATTATTAACATAAAGCCCACCGCCTAATCCATCAGCACTATTTCCTGTGACATTAAGCCTTGTTGCAATTAGGTTTGCGTCATCTTTAAGTACAAGACCGCCGCCAGAATTGTTGGAAGTATTTCCGGTGAATATTACATCTGTCATTTGGGGAGATGACTCATATCTTAAATAACATCCTCCACCAAATTCAGCTACATTATTAATAAATGCACAGTTAAAAAATTCGGGGCTTGATCCACTACGAGAATAAAGTCCTCCTCCCACATCATTTGTTTCATTCCCTAAAATTGTACATCCAAGAAACGTTGGTGAAGCGTTGTAACAAAAAATGCCACCTCCACCGCCATCATCACCACTATTATTTTGGATAATACAATCTTGTATTATTGGGCTGCTGTTTTCACAATATACCCCACCACCATAAGTATAATATGATCCATTCCCATCAGGGTCCATATTATTTCCTGTTCCATTTTCAAGCGTAAATCCTTTAATGGCTGATAAGTTTGACTCTCCATTATTGAATGTAACAACACTCCCATTTTCTTGAGCATTGATAATTGTAGTTCCAATGAGTAGGGAATCATTCTCAATTAAATATAGAGATGATACAATAATAGCATTTCCATTAAAGTTTATAGATTCAGGATAAAACCCCGGAGAAACTAAAACTGAATCACCTGCTTCAGAAGCATCTATCGCGCTTTGAATCGTAGAATAGTCATTAGGGACATAGAGAGTCTCAGCTAAGAGTATGTGGCTTGTAATTAAAAGGATATGTAGAAAATATTTATTCATTTTTTAGCTATTTTATGTTTTGAAAATTAACTCACTTCTGGTGATTATTTGGATGGAATATGGAGAAATCCATATTAATTTTTAGCTCCTTTTTAACATGATATAAATAGAATACGTATATGATTGCCCTAATACTTAAAGAAAATAATCCACTAGAAACACGCGTCGCTGCAAGCCCATCTTCAGTAAAAGATATGATTAAATTTGGATTAACAGTTCAAATTGATTCGGGTGCAGGGGTAGCTTCATTTATGTCAGATGATGATTATTCTGAAGCAGGCGCTGAAATACTAAAAACAGGTTCGGAGCAAATCTCTAAAGCCGACATTATACTAAAAGTAATGCCACCTACATTAGAAGAGATTGCAAATTTTAAATCGAACTCAATTTTCATTTCATTTTTTCAAACCACTCGAGAGCTTTCAACAGTGAAAGCATTAGCCGAAAAATCAGTTACCGGTTTTTCTATGCATTTAATTCCGAGAACAACTTTAGCTCAAAAGATGGATGCATTATCATCTCAAACTAATATAGCTGGATATAAAGCAGTTCTAATGGCAGCTACTCGTCTTGGAGTTTACATGCCTCTTCTTATGACTGCTGCTGGTACAATACGACCAGCAAAAGTACTAATTCTAGGTGCAGGCGTAGCAGGTTTACAAGCTATCGCAACAGCTAAAAGGCTTGGTGCTCAGGTAGAAGTTTTTGATGTTCGCCCTGTTGTAAAAGAGCAAGTTGAATCTTTGGGTGCGAAGTTTATTGAAGTAGAGTCCGAGTCTGAAGATGGAGTTGGTGAAGGTGGCTATGCTAAAGAAACATCTGATGATTATAAGCAACGTCAACAAGAAATGATTCATGAGCATATTAGTAAATCTAATATTGTCATTACCACAGCATTAATTCCAGGAAGACCTGCTCCTTTATTAATTCCAACAAGTATGGTAGAAGCAATGAAACCTGGATCAGTAATTATGGATCTTGCCGCTGAAAATGGTGGGAATTGCGAGCTGACCCAAAAAGACAAAATCATTGAACATAACCAAGTTACTATTGATGGTACTTCCAACATTCCAGGATTAATGCCAGTAGATGCCAGTGAATTATATTCAAAAAATATAACTGCTTTTTTAACCTACATGGTCAAGGAAGGTCAAATCAATCTTGATAGAGAAGATGAAATTATTTCCGGTGCACTTTTCACCCACGAAGGTGACATAACACACAAACCAACTCAAGAAGCACTTAATGCTTAAGGGAAATTATGGATATTAATATTTTTACAGTTTTTATTTTGGCGATTTTCGTTGGGAATGAAATCATTTCAAAAGTACCCCCTACACTCCATACACCTCTTATGTCTGGTTCTAATGCTATATCAGGTATCGCAGTTGTTGGAGCAATTATTGCTACAAAAGTTGGCGGTGGAATTGGATCTTGGATGGGCTTAATTGCAGTCATTTTTGCTACTGTAAATGTTGTAGGCGGTTTTATGGTTACGGATCGTATGTTAAAAATGTTTAAGCGTAGATAGGAGTTATAAGTGGAATTCACAAATATATTTTACGTCCTAGCTTCAGTTCTATTCATACTAGGAATCAAAAAACTTAGCCATCCAAAAACAGCCCGCAACGGGAATATGATTTCATTTATTGGGATGATGATTGCAATTATTGCAACTTTAATTGCAAAACATGAATATGAAATTGATTTTCAAACTATTGCTATAGGAATCATAATTGGAACTATTATTGGTGCTGTTTTTGCCATAAAAGTAGAAATGACTCAAATGCCACAAATGGTTGCCATATTTAATGGATTTGGTGGTGCTGCATCTGCATTAGTTGCAGCTGCAGAGTTTCTTAAAACGGGTGAAATAACAACCTTTACCTTGGGAACGATCGTACTTTCAATTTTTGTCGGTACATTAACATTTACTGGAAGTTTTATTGCTTTCGGAAAACTACAAGGATTCATAAGTGGCCAACCTATTGTTTTTCCTGGCCAACAGATTTTTAATGGTTTAATGGCTATGATGTTAATATTTGTTGGTGTTTATGTTGTCCAATCTCCCAGTGATATGAATTACTTTTATGCTGTTATCATTATTTCAGCTATTATGGGAATCACGCTAACCATTCCAATTGGTGGTGCTGATATGCCTGTAGTTATTTCATTATTAAATTCATACTCAGGTGTAGCTGCTGCTGCAACAGGATTTGTTTTAATGAATAATGGTCTAATTATTGCAGGGGCGCTCGTTGGTGCTTCTGGCCTTATTTTAACCAATATCATGTGTAAAGGGATGAATCGATCACTGGCAAATGTAATTTTTGGAGCTGTTGGGTTGGTGCAGGAGTCAACTGGAGATGGATCAAAAAAACAAATCACAATCAAATCGTATTCTACTGAAGAAGCCGCTATGATTTTTGATGCAGCAGAAAAAGTTATTATTGTTCCTGGTTACGGACTTGCAGTTGCACAAGCACAGCATGCCATTCGAGAAGTTGCCGAAATATTAGAAAGTAAAGGGAAAAAAGTTCTTTATGCCATTCACCCGGTTGCAGGACGCATGCCAGGCCATATGAATGTTCTTTTGGCTGAAGCCAATATTCCCTATGAACAATTAAAAGATTTAGATGAAATAAATCCGGAATTTGAAGATTGTGATGTTGCTTTGGTGTTGGGTGCAAATGATGTTGTGAACCCAGCTGCTCGTCATGACACATCTTCTCCAATTTATGGAATGCCTATTTTGGATGTGGATAAATCTCGAACTGTAATTATCAATAAACGAACTATGAATACCGGATTTGCTGGTATACAAAATGAGTTATTCGGTTTTGATAATTCTATTATGGTCTTTGGTGATGCAAAAGATATGCTTCAACAATTATTAAAAGATCTAAAAGAATTATAAATTAAATTATAAGTCTTACTTTAAAAAAAGCTCCATAATTATGGAGCTTTTTTTTAAAACATTATATGCTAACTCTACTGATTATTTTAACTGAAATTCACTTTTAATTTTGTTGAATTAGAATAAAGTCCTAAAGAAATATATTTAGTGCAAACAGCTTCCGCATAGGCCTCAGAAAAATACCGGCCCACTTTAAATACGCTACCTCCACGATCTTGCACAACATCTAAATCAGGAAGCAATTCTCTAACTGCTTTTATCTGTTCATCTCCTTGTGGAACAATATTCACTTCCCACATCTCAACTTCGCCTCCTTTTTCTAAACTGACATAATGTGCAATCATTCCTGTGAATTCTGCAACTGCCATGGATTCTTCTTTAGTTACTTCATCATCTGCTTCAGCCATCATATTGATTAAATCAACCAAACCTTCTGCCACTTCTACATCAGGATTCTCATCTAAATAAGATTGAACCAAAGCTTTCAATTCAACTAGGTTTGTCAATTCATCAGGTTTACCTGATTTAAGTTCAGGGATTTCTATATTCCATTTTTCAGAGAATTGTTTTATTAAATCAATTTCCTCCTGAGCAATATCATCATCAATTGCTGCTAGCTTAACTAATATATCAATTATTTTACGAGCGCCTTTTGGACGCAACATATCACTTAACAAATCTCCAGATTCTTTTCGTTCTAAATTTAATGCACGACCAAGTAATGTTATAAATCCTACGCCGCGATTACTATCTACATAATAGCCTGTACCAATCATCGTAAATACAAAAGCTAAACATAAAGCAATAACGCTTTTTGCTGCTGAAAAATAATCATTGGTAATTAATAAACTATTTAATAAAAATGGGAATCCTACTGCAAATCCTAACATAGCAGCCACAATTGATATACTATTTGCGACCTCTTCATTTTTTCGACGTTTCCAAATTTTGTTTACTGTTAAATACCCTTTTATCAATGAAAATACCAATGCACTCGAAACCAGAACACCAATGATTTTTTGAAACAATGTGATTTCTTCTCCTGAAGATGCGTATAAAATATTAGGACCCAATAATATAAAAATAAATAGTCCAATTATTGAATAATGATTACGTATCATGTAGTTTTCCCTTTTGTTTAAATATTTTGATTACTTTAAAGTATAATAGAAATTTCAACAGCTTTTAGACCGCGATCTCCTTCCACTACCCATATCATTTACTTCTATTAAAAAACTTAATTTTTCCTGACTGCATATATCTTTATTAAAACTTAACAATGATAATTAACCGTATGCATAATATCAAAAATAAATATGATTTTTACCAATATTCAATCATATTTATTAACAAAATTACTTCTTTTTTACTCTAGTTAATCTTTTAGTTGCACGATATACAAACCAATCATCACTAGTAATTTCATGGTAATGGTCAGATTCTTCAATTAATATCCTTGCAGTTGTCTGTTTTACAGCAGCGATTTCGACTCGAACACCTTCTGCTTTTAAATGGCTGACTAATTCAACAAAATCCGAATCTCCGGACATAATTATGATAGTATCAACTTTAGACGCTAATTGCGTGGCTTTAATTGACAAAGGTATATCGGCTGATTTATGACATGGCACAACAGAACCATAGAAATTTTCATGAAGTCTTTCAGCAAATTTTTTTGAAATCGATTTTCCTTCTCTAAAATATATAAGTCGATTTAATCCTCGCCCATTTAATAATTTTGGAATGAGTTGATCAAAGTCAATCATCGCTTTAGTCGATTTAGACATTTCATGAATACTTCGTTCAATATTGTTTCCGTCACATAATATTGCAACAGATTGATTAATTATTATTTCAGCCATTATTTTTTTTTCCTTTTATTTTAGCTATACCTTATGAGTTACTGAACATGATTTACGCCAGTTTTTATAATATTTTGAAAATTTCCACCATGCCATTAATGAGTTTTTTTGCATAGCTGAAAATATTTTTCTTTGATAATCTAATGATTGCTCTGGGGTTATTCGGTAAGTTCTACGTGGTGCTCCATGCAATCCTTTTAAAACCAACCACTGTCCCCTTACATATATAAGAGTATGAGATGATGCTTCTTCGCCTGATGGATTTAACAAATATACATGAGTCAAATCTTCCACGCCGGCTAATTTTCGTCTCCAATTTACAGATAAAACGGGTGTTTGTAATGTGACCTTAGTCATGGGTGTAAAAAGAACATTTAAAATTCGCCATGATTCAATGGCACTTATTTCCCCATCATTCGCATGATTTACCATATTTTGAATATTCTGTAATTTGATCGGTACAACAAAATCTACTTTTTTTATATCAAATCCAGCTTTGAACTCAAAAGATGTTCCTGTATGTTGAATTGTAAATTTTTCTCCCGTTTCTTCAACAAGTACACCTAGATTATTAAATATTCCATCAAAATATATCACCAATTCAGGTGTTTGGAATATACTTTCCCATTGAGAAAGCGATGTTTCAATCTGTCCAAAAACAGGTTTAATAAAAAGCATGGTGATAATGATTAGTTTCTTCATTATAGTCTCCACTATTTTAATTATTTTTATTTTCAATAATCTTATAAAATAATTTGATAGATTCTTTTTCATCAATCCCAAATTTCCGACGACAAAAATGAGAAACAATACTTTCTACAAATTCTTCATATTCATCTTTACTATATAAATCAAGGATAGTCTCAAGATAATCTTCTAGTTCTGCACGTTGTGATTCTAGTAAGGACATTATAATTTCCATGTGAATATAAGACTTATTTAGGAGAGATGGCAGAGCCTGGTTGAATGCGCTGCACTCGAAATGCAGTATACACTTACGTGTATCGGGGGTTCAAATCCCTCTCTCTCCGCTTACGACTGCTAGTAATTAATCATCAGGAATTGTGAGCAATTTACTTTCAATAAATATGCTTTTTTAATTTAATGCCAATAATGAATTACATTGTGAACAGTCCAAAATATGAAAAAAGAAAAAAAAACAAAAGTAATTAATCTTAAGAATAAAGGAAAACTCGTTAAGGATGATGAGCAATCCAAAAAACTTGAAGACACGGAAAACATAATTCAAAAAAGGAAAGCTAAACCTTTGTTTAGTAAAAACGTGAATGATGAATCTGAACGTGGGTGGGATTAATAAAAGTTCTAAGGGATTCAAATAGAGTAATCAATGAAATACAATAAACATAGTTATGATCTTGAAAACCTTCCTCCCTGGTTAAGTCTTCTAAGAGACGATATACAATTAACTTCACTAGGAATTGGTTTTGTGCGTTTACCAGCTGGAAAAGGTTATACATTTTTACATAAACACGAATTTCAAGAAGAAATCTATATTGTTCTTAGCGGGAAAGGAATTATTTATTTAGATGGGGAATTGCTTAGTCTTTCTCAAGGAGATGTCGTTCGAGTAAATCCTGAAGTGAATCGCGCACTTACAGCCGATGAAAAAAGCGAACTTGTTTGTATCATCATGGGAGCATTACCAGTAGATGGATTTCCACGATTCCCAAAAAACAACACCTTGATAGATGATGGAATACCCGATTGGGAAAATCTTCCACCTTGGTGCGAAGGGAATGAAAATATCATAGCACTGAATAAAAAGATTCGGGCTCAACGAGAAGCGAATCAAAAATAAACTGGAACCCATGCATAAACTCTTATTGAATATTTTCCCAAACTATATGACCTTGGAGATGCATTTTGGCCAATTACCCAGTTGTTTATTTGTCTTTTCAATAAGTATGTTTTTATGACTAATTTAATAGTATGAGCTATCTCCTTTTTACAATAATTAATAACGTATTTAACTTATTACAAATGCTAATAATGGTTCGGGTAATCCTAAGCTGGATTCCACATGATCCATATAACCAAATGATTCGACTTTTATACCAGGTTACAGACCCTATTTTAAGACCTATTAAAGACATATTACCTTTTCATAGTATGGGCATGGATTTTTCACCGATTGCTGCATTTATTCTGTTGGGAATTGTTAAAAGAATACTTTTATCCGTTATATAGAATTTATTTGTGAAAAAATATTTCATTAAAATTCCCGTTAGTCTGACATGTTTAATTATCCTTTTACAAGTTTCACCCATTTCAGCACAAAATATTCAAATTTCTAATAAATCAAACCAATTATATAATGACATACAAAATGATCCTTGGTTTGCAATCGACAAAATTCAACACTTTTCCTATAGCTGCCTTATAGCCTTGGGATTCCAATATGTATTAGTAAATAAATTAAATTTAAAAAATAAATCTGCCATGCCTGTATCTTTAGGTCTTAGTTTTATAGCAGGTGTAACAAAAGAAATTCAAGATGAAAAAAGCAAGAATGGATTTTTTAGTAAACGAGATCTTCTTGCAAATGGAATGGGTTTATTATTAGCTGGAATCATTATATTAATTCCTGTTCATTAACTATTAAAATATGGAGTATAAATTGAATAATAAAAATGGAAGAAATGATCCTTGTCATTGTGGCAGTGGGGAAAAAACAAAAAATTGTCATGGCAAAATAAACAATAAAACTACAATTTTATATGGTATGATTGTTATCATACTTCTGATTGCGATATGGTTTATATTCTTTGCACCATCCACACAAGATAAAAACAGTGTCTCTACCACCCCATTTATTCCACGGAGTCCAATCACTTCTACTTCACCACAAGAACAAGCTCCTACCGGGAAAGTTTGGTCTCCCGAACATGGGCATTGGCATGATAAAAAACCAAGCACATCTATTCAACCAAACCCCACTCTATTGAAGAATCCAAAACCTCAACCGCTTGGAGAAGCTCCCGCCGGGAAAATTTGGTCACCTGAACATGGACATTGGCATGATAAAAAATAATTAAGAAATAGTTTTTATTTCTTAAGGTTTAATATTTTGCTACATTAGATAGTCCAATTAAATAATAAAGGAACCTAATCCATGAAAATGATCTCTTTTATCGCTATTACAACTCTTTTTTCTATCAACCTTGCTTATGCCGGATGTGGCACATGTACTGTTCATAAAAAAACAGTTGAAGCTCCTGCAACTCAGGATATAGTAATAACAATTGCCGAAGATGGAACCGTGAATGGAGCAGTCAAAACTTCTTGTGGTATGTGTAATTTTGGAATGAAAGATCAAAAAGAGTGTAATCTTGCAATTCAAATTGGTGAAAATTCATATCTTGTCCAAGGATCAAAAATGAATGATCATGGAGACGCACATGCAAAAGATGGTATGTGTAATGCTATTCGCACTGCAAACGTTCTTGGAAAAGTAACTGATAATATATTTGTAGCCGAGACATTTCAACTACAAGAAAAATAGATTAAACCATTTTAAAATAAAACCCTGCTCTATCTTCAATTTTTGAAAAAGATATAGCAGGGTTTTTCATTTATCAATAAATTAAAAAAAACATGACCGTTCGACTAATTATAATACGTGCACTTTCTTTGTTCCTGTTAACAGGAATTTGTATGGGCAAATCAAAATTTACTGACCGACAAGTAGCAACAATGGTACCAAAATATTTTGCACGCGATCATAACGCACCTAAAATTACCCGAACACGTATTTATGGCGAAAATGGCGATAAAATTTTACATTTAGAAATTAATGTGAATAGAAATCGTTACGAAGGAGAAATGGAATATGCTCTAGCAGCCATGGCAAATGTTTGTCAATATGCGCAAAGACCTTTTGATAAATTTGTGTTAATCATGGAAACAGATAGTCGACAATTAGAAACAGAAAAAATAGTAGCCAAAGCAAAATGCACCATCGATCACTATGTATTTAAACGTGTCAAATATGACCGTTGGTTGAAAAAGTGTTTATCTGTAACAGAATTATAATAAAGATATAATCCCAATGAAAGTAAATCAAATAAAACTTAATCTACAGAGTCTAAATCCGATAAATAATCTGTAACACCTGTCGTATCAGACTTATAAATACACCGATCCATTTTTGTTTGAATTTGATAATCGTATAAAGGATCATAATACTTATCAAGCAATAGCTTTATCCAATCTTCATGACGATGAGTATTGGAATTTAAAAAAGCTCTATCCATTTTATCTCTAATATCTCTGAATAAATCTCCACCCAATCTTTTTTGAATTTTGAACAAAGATGATCTTAAAAATAATAATAAATTAGTTTTAGATATTCCATATTCTAATGGTTGAAGAATATAATCTTCAAGAATGTTTTGGATTCGCTCATCCAAAGTTATTTCAATCAGAACTAATTCTGATTTTTTCATTCTTTGAAACCATATATTTGGGATGGCAACTTTTCCAATTGTTCGGCTTTCATCTTCTAACATTAAATTGCTATTTTGATGTCTGATATAATCAATTGCTAAATAATTTTCAAAATTAATTGATGTTGGTTGTGGTGAAAGATTCATTCCAAAGGCAGACCCACGATGATTTGCATGTTTTTCCAAATCAATAAATGATGAAAATTGAGACAATACTACAGTTTTACCCGTCCCAGTTCTGCCACCAAGGATAATCCATCTTTTATTATCCTGATTTATTGAGTCTAAACTAGTTAATAAAGCACGACGCAATGCCTTAAAACCGCCTTTAACAACCGAAACTTCTATTCCAATATCATTTAACCACTCTTTGGCAATTCCTGAGCGTTGCCCACCACGCATACAATACATCCATGTTGTTGGGTTTTTAGTAATAAATTGTTTCCATTTTAACACTCGATTCTCTTTACGAATGCCAGACACTAATTTGTGTCCTAATTTTGTTGCAGCATCATTCCCTTGATGCTTATAAATTATTCCCACCTTCGTGCGCTCTTCATTATTCATGATTGGTAAATTAAAGCTACTTGGAAATGCGCCTTTTTCAAATTCAACTGGCGATCGTAAATCAATGAAAGGCGTTTTATTTTTCAATAATTCAATATAAGAATTCACGCAATTTGATATCTATTTTATTTATTTCGTTTGGATTGAAAAAATTCTTTTAAAATGGATGCACATTTCACTTCTTCAACACCGCCCTTAACTGCTGTACGGCTATCTAAGCGCCTGTCTCCACATAATTGATACAAGGACCCACAACAACCTTTTTCTTCGTCATAAGCACCAAATATTAGCTGATTAACTCTGGAATTAATTATAGCGCCCGCACACATAGGACACGGCTCTTTCGTTACATATAAAATACAATCTGTTAATCGCCAATCTTTTAAGGTTCCTGTCGCTGCAGTAATAGCCAATATTTCCGCGTGGGCAGTAGGGTCATTTAATCTTTCGCGTTGATTATACCCACGTCCAATGATTTGATTATCTTTAACAATAATAGCGCCTACTGGAACTTCTCCTTCTTCAAATGCCTTTTGAGCTAAACGCAAAGGTTCCTTCATCCAGTATTCGTGATTGTATCTGGATGAAAATAGATCTTTCAGATCCAACATAATTTAATTTTGGAGAATAGTCTGAATAGAGACAAGATGGGACGCTAATTCTGAACGCCCAATTACAGATGAATAATCAACATCAACTACAGTAGAAGATCCATTGAAAAAGTATATATTATTAATGGTTTCTTGACAACTTTCAAAAAGCGCTAATCGATATTCAGCAATAGCGCGAATTAAAAAAACATCTAAATAATCTATTTTCGAATTATGATCAAAAACCCACCTTTGCTGCTCTTCTACCAAATTGATGTGGCTAAAAAATGTGTTACAGTATGTTCGGCTTGAATCATTGTCACCTAAAGCACTGTATGCAAAGCTTAATCCGGCAAAAACATCTATACTTGAATCAGATGCTGCCAAGTATTTTTTAAAATAATAAATTGAAGAATCGGGTTGTCTAAGGTGCCCCAATGTCCATCCTAAACCATTATATCCATCCACGTGTAAGGAATCCTTTTTAATGGATTCACTAAACCAAGTCCGAGCACCCGAAAAATCGCCTTCTTCATACAAAACCCAAGCATAAGAACTTAAATCATCATCAGTTGGAATTATTTTTCCTCGACAATTTGGAAGTAATATAACACTCAAGCATAATCCAAGTAGAATAGTGAATTGATTGATTTTTTTCATTATTTTAACAACATCATTTTTTTGTTTTTAACAATGCCAGTATTGGTGGTTAATTGAACAAAATATATACCTGATCCTAATGAATTTCCAAATTTATCTGTTCCATCCCAGCGAATTTTAAATTGTCCAATTTGATCTTTATTTCTAACTAAAGTTTTTATTTGTTGTCCCAATAAATTGAAAATATTAATAGATACATTTTGAGAAAGTCCATCCATCAATCCGATATCATAAATAATCGTAGTTGTTGGATTAAACGGATTTGGATAATTTTGATGTATACTTGTTTCTTCTGGAACTATAATAGTTTTAGGTCCAAGTTTAAAATAACCAGATTTTTCAGAATATGTGAAAATTTGGCCATCCCGTGATAATGAAGGTAGCTCTTCCCAAATAACACCATTTTTTCTTCGATATATAGCTAAGTCATTTCTATGACTTCCAATAGTAATTTCCACTGCATCATTAAATTGATAGTTCTCGACACCAAATACATAAGATGCTCTGTCATTAAAATTATGAGCAAATAATGATGAATCAACAATCAAAAATGATTGATCATATTGAACTGTACCCGGATCCCCGGCAACAGAAAAACGTCCATCATAACTACGCCCCATCCAACGAGAATTTGTTTTAGCGGCAGCCAAAGCAAATGTTTCACTTACCGTCGTATCTCCAACAACCCCTTTTGCGTAAATATCAAACGCATAGGTTCCTGAAGTATTAAAATTAAAATCTCCGGACCATGTATATGCAGCAATTGTATCCAATATTATATCACCACTTTGGATATCCAAAGAAACAGATGTAGCCATAGAAGCAGTATCTACTATTATGACTTGAAGAAAATTAGAGAATGCATTATTCTGTATTACAGCCATTGATAAATTTGGTCGTTCAACCCTTAAAACATCTAGTAAGAAAGTTGATGTATCAGAAAATTCTTCATCTGAAACGATAACTTGAATACTTGCATCCTTGGACCAGAGTTTTTCAGGAACAAAAAGGACGGAATCACCTATGTTTTGTGACAGAAATGTCGAAGGTGAAATAGTTATTTTATCCCTATTCGTAATTGCAGATATTGAAAATGTTAATTCAGGATTATCAACATCCGATGTAAACAAACCAAAATCCAGTTTGATTGAGTCATTTTCAATGACTTCAATATTAGGGAGATCAGAAATAACTGGTGGATCATTTTGCGCAGTAATAACGGCTATAATTGTATCTCTTGACTCTGCTCCTTCTAAATCTTGAACAATAAAAATCACCCGATGTTCAGAACCAAAATAATTAGAATCACTATTAAAATATGCCCAACTATTGCCAAATTCATCTTCCATAATATCAACAGTTAATAAAGGTGCTGAAGCTCTAGATTGATTAACTCGATCTACAGACCCTTTAGCTATGGATGGTGCTTTTAATAGTCTCTGATTTGGATTAAATCCTAAATATTCCCTCGTTAACCTTGCATGGACTTCCCACGGAGTTCCAGGACCAATACCAACCATTCCCAATGGATAATCTAGGTCAATTTGACTTGTATCCAAGATAACATACTGCCAAGTCATTTCAGTTAAAATATTATTATCTACGTCAGTTAAATAGCTACTTAAGTTTATTTTAATTGAATCAGAATTATCTTCTTCCCATTCCTTTATATCATCAGGCGACAAAATCGCAACAATCGGTGTATCATTTACCGCTGTAACGAGTAATGGTAAAAGAAATGTATCTGCCAAAGCATAAGCATCTGTAGCAATGACTTGAATTTCATAGCTACCGGTATCATTCTGAGTTGGTGTCCACGATAAAACACCCATTGCATCAATTGAAACGGAATCTGTTGCAGAATCACCGATTAATCGAGTCGTGATAGCTTTATACGTAAAGGAGTCGCCCTGTAATACTGTTAAATCCGGGTCCGTCAATGAAATCGTATCTGTCCAAGCAATATCTTCGTCAAGTCCTGCATCAAATAACGTTCCAATAGTTGGCTTTGTATTAAAACGAACTAAAGTATCAGTCACAAGTGTATCCGAAATATTTCCTGCAATATCAAATGCTCGAATATGACCTAAATATTTTTCATTATGCATCAAAAAGAATCCGTATGATAAAGGAGACACCGGAAGACTAACAGTATCCCATCCATAAAATTCTTCAATTGAATCAGTACCAACCTTTTCAAAAGCTAATTCATAACGATCTACCCCAGATGATGCTAATTCACCTTCATCAATAAATTCAGACCATTTAATGGACAATGTATCATTTGAAAATAATGTATCATTCGTAAAGAAATTACCACCATTAATAGTACCAATAATTGGAGCAGAAGAATCATACACTAATTGTTGTGAGCTAATAGTACCATTCGTTGAATTACCGTACCTATCCGTTATACTGGCTCGAATCTCTAATACATCACCTAATTGAAGTTCTGAACCAGGAACCATTGCTGTATTTATTTCAGAAATAGATCTAAAGAATGATTCTGCAATTCCAGACTGAGAAATACTATCTTGTGTTCCCAATGTAATCCAAGACGTTCCACGTGTGAGATTATAAAATTGAATTTGAATATATCCGCCAAGAAATAGAGTTGAATCTTCAGCATTAGTTTGAATTGGTATAACAACTTCAATAGAATCAGTTATTCCATTAATCCAGCCTTGAACAGGGTTTTTCCCATAAACAGAGACGTCACCAACTACAAAATCCTCTGGGTGCTTATTATCAACTTGAAATAAAGTATTGTTTGTATAATTTGTTACAAAATTATTCGAACGATCTTTCGCAACTAAACTGATATTTAGAGGCCCATCATTTTGAATAGAATCTTGTAATTCAATATTAAATACCCAAACAGAATCCGCATTTGAACTCGATTGCGCAATAACTCCTTCCACAATATTACCAGTTCCTCCACCATAAGAATAGTTCAAGGTTGGTATTGGTTCATTTGCAACAATTGGTTCATTCATTTGAACTGTAATTGTTAAATTATCTCCACCAATTCCAACATTACCCAATGAATCATTTTGAGAAGAATTTATATAAGAGAAAGTAGCTGTAGAAACTGTATTATCAACATATAACGTATCTACCATGATAGTTGAATCAAGATTATTACTTGCAAGGTCTTGTGCGCCAATCGAAACAAGAACATTTCCTTGGTTTTCAATTCCAGATGGCATTGTTGCAACATAAGTCCAAATTGAAGAATCTCCGTTGGAGATGGTCATGGGGGAATCAACTATATCATTAAAATTTCCAGAGTAATTTAAGGAAATTGTCGGAATTGGGAGAGCACGTTCATTAAAAGTTGCCGTAATAATTACTGTGGAATCTGCACTAACAAATAATTGACTAAATGTTACTGTAGCTTCTGGCCCTGTTAAGTCATATAATACATTCGCGATTGTATCATTTCCAATATTTCCGACTGTATCTTCTCCTATAAATATTATATCATAAAGTGTTCCATCATCTAATGCTGGGTCTCCTGCCACTAAGGAGTCTGGAGAATGAATACCCATAACCAATTCAGTTGGGTCTAATACAATAGAAACATCACTACCTGGGCCCGATTTTTGTTTGAATTTAATTGACCCTAATTTAATTGTTTCTGATAACGTCCATCCGAAATTATTCAAAGTATTGATAAATGATCCCGTATCAGGCGTAAATGATGAAAAAGCCGGTATAATATTATCTACGCGTAAAACAGATAAACCAGAGATACTATCTGCTGGGATAACATTTCCAGCACGGTCTGACGAAGTTAATGCTAAGGATATAATTCCATCAATTGTTTCTAACCCTGGCGTATTTAATGGAATGGTATAGGTCCAAGTCGAGTCATTCACAAATGTTAAAGATTGAGCCGTAAGATCGTTTGTCGATCCTTCTGGATAATCAACATCAACAGTTGGAACATTTACATCGTCCATTTCTTCCGAAAATAGGAATGTAGCCATCGTTTCACTATCACCCATCATTACAATTGAGTCACCTTCAAAAGAAATAATACAACTTGGAATTGTAAAATCAACTGTCACATTATAATCACTACTCTCAGATCTGTTACCTGCAGTATCAACTGCAATTGCAAAAAATGTATAATTTCCTTCTACTGAATTTGCGACAGCATAAGTTAAAAATCCTTCAGCTGGAACTAACGAAGAATCAATTAATGTTGTATCGGGTGTTGAATCTATTTTATACAACAATCTTGCATACCCAACATCAATCCCGGTCGTTGTTATGTCCATTCTATCTAAATTGGTTAAATCGTCTGAATTTGATTCTCCAGTATCATCGATTAAATCAAGATCTGGAATATTAGGTTCTGCAGGATTGACTAAATCAACTGAAATGGTAATTGTATCACTTACAATAGACGTATTTCCTGCTGAATCGATCAAGGTGTATGAAAAAGCATAATTTCCATGAGATAATTGATTACCAACCGAAATGGTAAGTGTCTCTTCAAACTCGGTTGTCATTCTAGTTTTAATTTTTAAATCATTTGATATACCATCATTAATGAAAAAATGTATTGAATCTAAATCAGATGGTAAGGCTGACAACACAAATCGAGGTTGTCTAATATTTGTAATATCATCAATACTAGTAAACCCATTATCATCCAAATAATACAAATCTGGTGCAGCACTTAAAATTGTGGGTGTAGTATCAATTCGAATTGACAATGTTGTATCGGCAACACTTGATAAATTCCCCGCTGGATCTCTTGACTTAATTGTAATATTATGAGAACCATCTACTAATGAATCTGATGTGATGGACATGGTTGTATTCGTATTGACTATGCGCTGATTAATTGAACCATTAATCAATAAATAAAGAGAATCTGAAATAGTTAATCCGCTAATAGAAAATTCGGGCGTAAAATCATTTGTTAAATTATCTGTGGTTAATGCTCCTAAATCCGAATCAGTTTTTAAATCAATACCAATATTTGTTATATCAGATGCATTTTGGTCCACAACTATTGAAAGCCCTTCAGAACTTAAAGAAATATTCCCTGCTGGATCTGTAACATATGCAGAATAAGAACTTGTAGTTGCATTATAAATAGTTGGGTTTGTTGAAGTACCAGCTAATAATTCACTTGCTACAATAGCTCCATCACTGTCTTGAATAAATAAACTATCACCCGCTGTTAAACTTGTTATGTTTAATGCTATTGTGGAAAGATTAGTTAAATCATCAGAATTTGAGACTCCCGAATCATATAATTCTAATAAATTTGGCTTTGTAGGCTGAGATGATGCAGTGGCATCAATTGTAACGTCTAAACCAGTACTTGCTGACGATTCGTTTCCAGCAGAATCAATTAATACATACGTAAATGAATAGTCATTATCATCCAAAGCTATAGCAACTTGAACCGTATCCAATGTTGCTTGCCCCATTCTAAAGGCACCACAATAAACTGACCCTGTACCTATATCATAAAATGTCCGAATAGAATCTCGTACAGACGGTAACCCAGCCAGGATAAGTAAAGGTTGAATTGAATTTGTAATGTTATCATTACTATAAAAACCAGAATCATCTGATTCCAATAAATTTGGTGTTGAGGATATACTCGGAGAATCAGTATCAATTCGAACAGTAATAAGAGTAGATGCTTGAGAAAGATTCCCAGATGCATCTCTTGAAACAACTGCGACGGAGTATCCTAACACTTTATCTACCAAGGCAATTGATGTGAGAGATAATGTAGCTGACAATGCCTTATCTCTAGCTGTTGTATCACCATCAATAACCAAAAATAGAGAATCACCTGTAGATAATCCTGTCATTGTAAAAGTTGGAGTTGTATCATTCGTTAAGTTATCTGTTAAGCTCACTCCACTATCAGATCCGCTGTTTAAGTCTACACCTACATCAGTCATATCCGTTGCTGTTTTATCAAAAGTTACTACTGAAGCATCAATTGTTTCAATTACAGGCACTCCAACATTAGCAGCTAAATCTTCAAAAGAAATATTAAATGCAATGACACCTTCAGTATTGCCTGCTTGCATGGTATGAGAAGCAGACCAATTTATACCCGAACCAGTTGCACTTAATGCATCACCCGAAATAGTAATGATTGGTGAACTTTGTAATGTTTCACTGGCTATAATTGAGATTGTAACTACATCTCCTGTTTTAGCCAATGAACTACTATATTTATTATTAGACGATATTGATATGGCTGTTAATGTTGGAGTTGTCTTATCAAATGTAATTATTTCTCCACCGGTCGTTGTTGTTTGTGTTATACCACTATTTCCAGCATAATCTTCATAATCAACAGAAATTGGAATACTACCTTCTGTATCTCCTGTTGTTAATGTATATGTACCCGTCCACGATGCATCAGTCCCACCTGCTGTTTCATCTGTTAATCCACTACTTGCAATTGACATAGCTGGAATTTGGATAAACTCATTGGTAGTTAATGAAACTGTAATGATATCATCAACTTTGCAAAGTGTACCATCATTTGTATTATTAGTCGAAAAAGAAAGGTCAGAAACAGTCGGAGCAGTTTTGTCGAAGATTACATTTTCACCACTACTTGTAGCTGTCACTTGATCGCCGGCATAACCATTTAAATCTACATAATCGATGGAAAATGGAATTGTATACCCGCTTCCACTATTATCTCCAGTTGCATCAGTCATCGTATAGCTAACAGCCCAAGATTCGGGTGTTCCTGAAGCTGTCCTAGATGGTGTTCTCGAAACGCCATTCATTGTAATACTAAATGCTGATGACAGTAGTTCTTCATTCGAATCAAATGTAAGTGTAATAATACTACCTACTCTAGCATAGGCATCGCTGTATAAATTATCCGAAACAATTGCTATACTACTCAAAACTGGTTTTGATTTATCAAAGGTAACGTTATTTCCGTCTGCATCATTTGTAATGGTCGTAACATCTACTCCTGAATTACCGGCACTATCACTAAAAACAATTTCAAACGAAATAGGTCCATTAGATTCATTTTCAGTCATAGAATATGTAGCAGACCAATTCTCGGCATCCGCTCCTGCAATAATAGTAGCGGATTGATTCGCTATTGTAATGGAAGGTGATATAATATTTTCATTCGAAACTACAGTTAGAGTAATAACGTCTCCCGGCACTGCAAGTTCTGATCCGTTTGCATTATTTGACGCAATTGAAGCAGTCGAAATTGTTGGAACTGATCTATCTATTGTAACATTTTTTCCAGTCGTAATTGATGAAGTAACTGTACCTGCATTACCGACTAAATCTGAAAAAGAAACTGTAAATGCTGTTGTGCCTTGTGTATGACTACTTGTAACTGTTTTAGTCGCAGTCCAAGTGCTTACATTCCCAACTTGTGATACCGTTACATCCGTTGCTGATCCAATTATTGTAACTGTTGGCGTTTGAATATCTTCATTCGAAGAAAAACTTAATGTAATAACATCATCTTCTTTTGCATAATGAGAATTTGTATTATTCGAAGAAATTGAAACCGTAGATAACGATGGAGTTGATTTATCATACAATACACTCGTTCCATCTGTCGTTGCTGTTACAGCCAACCCTGCGTTACCTGTTGGATCTGAATAATTAGAAATATTTATTGGAATAGATAAGCCATCATAAGCAGCATCTGAACTAGACATTGTATATACAGCTGTAAAACTAGTTGTTGAGTTACGGGTAACAGTAGCTGTATTACCTGCAATAGTTACTGTTGGGTCAGACCCAGTCATCAATGCTTCAGACGAAGTCAATGATACCGTAATTATATCTCCCACTTTAGCCAAAGTTGATTCAGAATTATTTGATAAAATTGAGACTGTTCCACCATTTACAGCAGTAAAGCTTGGCGCTTCTTTATCAAAAGAAACACCACCATCTGCATCATTTACCAATGCGATTACTTGTGTACCAGCATTACTTGATAAATCTTGAAAATCAACCGTGAAGGATATATCAGTTGTTGTAGCGTCCGAACTTTGCATTGTGTATGTAGCAGTAAATACACTTTCACCATTATTCCCGCTAGCAATGGTCGCTGCACTTCCAACGATTCCTATCGTTGGAGTTTGAATATTTTCACTTGCAGTGATAGATAGTGTAATCACATCACCTATTGTAGAAAAATTGGCATCTTCTGCATTATTCGATGTTAAATCAACCGTCGATAATGTTGGGACTGATTCATCATATACAATTAAGCTACCTGATGTTAAAGATGTTACTTGTGTCCCTACATTTCCTGCAATATCCGTAAAATCAACAGTAAAGGTAACGCTACCTTCATTATCACCATTTACCATCAAATAAGTAGCAGTCCAAGATGCATCTGATCCTGATTCCGTTGCTGCATTCCCACCGATTGTAACTATCGGTGAACTTGTAAGATTTTCAGAACTCGTAAAAGAGAGTGTAATTATATCCCCTTCTTTTGCATATAAAGAGTTCGAATTATTCGTAGATACTGTTACAGCACTTAACGTTGGTACTTGACGATCGTATAAAACTGATGAGCTATTTGTCGTACTTGTAACTATTGTACCAGCGTTACCCGATAAATCGGTGAAAGCAATAGAAATATCCATCGTGCCTTGAGTATCCGTACTATTCATAGTCAAGGTAGCTGTGTAATTTGTTGCTGATCCCCCTACTGCACTTACAGTAGCAGCTCTTCCTGCTAAGAAAACAGTCGGGGCTGCAATTAAATCTTCATTAGAAGCTATGGTTAGAGTTACAACATCCCCTTCTTTTGCATAAGAAGTATTTGCAGCATTATCTGACAAAATTTCAACAGTCGTTAAAGATGGACTAGTATTATCTATAACAACAACACTTCCAGCAGAAGTTGTCGAAGTTTCATTACCAGCTTCATCAATTACTGTGAATGCATAACTAACAGACCCGCTGGATTCACTTCCCGTTACTGTATAGCTTAATTTCCAATTTGTTGAAGATATTTCACTAATACTTGATCCTGTTATACTTTGTCCTGCAATCGTTGCACTGGAAATACTAGATAATGCTTCATCAGTTACAATTGTAGCCGAAATCACATCCCCTTCTTTTGCATAAGTGTCATCTGCATTACTTGATACAACAGTCACACTATTAACTGTAGGCACTGTACCATCAAAAGTAACATCTGTCCCTGACATAATAGAAATTTTCTGTGCACCTTGATTTCCTGCTAAATCAAAATAATCAATTGTGAATGTAACTGTTCCATCTGTGTCATCTGCATCCATTTGCTTCGTAGCTAACCACGATAATTGATCCCCACTAGAATTTGATTCTGTAGTTGCTTCGGTTAATATTGTTGCAGTAGGTGTTTGGCTGGCTTCGCTAGTATAAAAAGTTATTGTTACCCAATCATCAGGTTTTGCATATGAACTATTGAGTGCATTATCAGATGAGATTGTTAATCCAGTTATGGACGGGTTATTAGAATCAAATACAACACTTGTCGCATCGGTAGTTTCTGATATATCTGTTGCACTATTTCCAGCCCGATCCACAATATTACTAATAGCAATTGAGACTGGCCCTTGAGTATCACCAGATGCCATAGTCCGAACTGCAGCATAAGAAGATGCAGCAGTATTGGGATTTGGCGTTATAGAATTACCATCAATCGAAACGGTTGGAGCTGTATTTAATATTTCATCAGAATTAATTGTAACCGTTACAATATCATCAATTTTTGCTAAAGTAGATGTGCTATTATTAGAAGCAATTGAGACTGTTAAAGTTGGATTTGTTTTATCTATTGTTACTGATGAAGCATCTGTGGTTGTACTAAGCGACGAAGATCCTAGATTTCCATTTTCATCATAAAAAGAGATTGCGAACGTAGCTGTACCTTCAGCATGAGTAGAAACAGTATTACTTGCCGTCCAACTTGTACCAGAACCACTTGCAGTATATGATACGCCTGAGATATTCCCCGTAAATGGATAATCTGAATTGCTAAGATTCTCGGAAGAATTGAAAGTAATTGAGACCTGATCGCCAGTCGTTGCATAAGTAGAATTTGTGCTATTATTCGAAGTTATACTAGATGTTGAAATAGTAGGACGAGTTAAATCTAATGTATAATCAGATCCTGATGCACCAGGATAATATGTATCTGAAGTGATAGTGCTTGCACGTAAAGTAATGGTTCCATTATTTCCTGGCCAAGCAGCCAAGCCTGTAAATCGAGTATGTTGGAATGCGACTTGAATATCACCATTACTATCAGTTGTAAAAATCCCGCTTCCTAAAAAAACTCCAACAGTCGCAGTACCACCAGTTAAAGCATACCAATTAGACCCTCCATCAAAGGAAACTTTAATGTAATAATTAGTACTTGCAGAAAAGCTAGAGCCAGACAAACTAAATCCGCCAGTTCCATCCACACTAGATGCAGTACTAACAGTAAGGTTATACTTTGTAAAACTACTTGTTTGTCCTGCAGGCGTAAAAGCTATTGATTGCCCGAAACTAATTGTTAAGAGCATAAAAAGGGAGATGAGTGTTTTCTTCAACATCACTAAGTATTTAGGCGATTTTGTAAAAGGCTTCATTAATTAGAAAAAGCTTATAA